>Ga0157370_10000347_pt1 | contig 58677 bp, 63 predicted proteins | sample C35metaG_FD_113463 | JGI IMG/M metagenome (GOLD analysis project Ga0157370, IMG submission 113463) | Corn rhizosphere microbial communities from Kellogg Biological Station, Michigan, USA - C3-5 metaG | ecosystem: Host-associated > Plants > Roots > Rhizosphere > Soil | place: USA: Michigan...
ACCTTCATGTCGCCAGGCAGCGAAGCCTGGAGCGCGGGCAGCCGTTTCATCACCCCGTCGATGACATCGATGGTGTTGGAGCCGGGCTTGTGGCGGACCAGGGCCAGCACGGCCGGCTCGCCATTGGCGAGCGCCGCCTGATGCGGGTCGCGCTCCGTCTCGATGACGCGGGCGATGTCACCGAGCGGCACGGCCGTACCATCGCGTCCCGCCACGACGACCGAGCGAAACGCGCTGGCCTTGTCGAACTGACCGTTGGTAGCGACCTGCAGGTAACGGTCACCGGTCTCGATCGCGCCGCCGGCGGCATTCGACACGGCAGCCGACACCGCGTGGCGCACCTGCTCGAAGCCGACACCCCGCTGGTTCATCGCCTGCGGATTCAGGGCCACACGCACGGCGGGAACGGAACTTCCGACCAGTTCGACCTCGCCCACCCCATCCACCTGCGCCAGCGTCTGGCTGAAGGTGGTCGACGCGACGCCATACATCTGACTCGGCGTCGCATGCCGGGAGGTGAGGCCGAGCACGAGCACGGGCGCGTCGGCGGAACTGACCTCGCGATAGCTCGGTGCGGCGGGCATATCGGACGGCAGATCCGCACGCGCGGCATTGATCGCCGCCTGTACGTCTCGCGCCGCCCCGACGACGTTGCGCGACAGGTCGAAGGTGAGTCGCACATCGGTGCCTCCCGTCGTGCTGACGGAGGTCATTTCGGTGAGCCCGGCGATGCGCCCGAGCGCGCGCTCGAGCGGCGTCGCCACGGCCGAGACCATCGTCGCCGGACTGGCACCGGGCAATTCGGCCGACACCTTGATGGTCGGCACGTTCACCTCCGGCAGCGACGCGATCGGCAGCAAACGCCAGGCAAGCGCCCCTGCGACCACCAGCCCGAGGCAGAGCAGCGAGGTCGCTACCGGCCTGTCGATGAAGAGACGCGACAGATTCATGCCGAGTCACTCACGAGCGACGCCCGCTCCGCTGCAACACGCGCTCGAACGCCAGGTAGATCACCGGCGTGGTGAACAGCGTGAGCAACTGACTGACCAGCAGCCCCCAGAAGATGCCCACCCCCAGGGGGTGACGCAGTTCCGCGCCCATACCGCCGCCCAGCATCAGCGGCAGCGCGCCCAGCATCGCGGCCAGCGTGGTCATGATGATCGGACGGAAACGAAGGAGACAGGCCTGCACGATGGCGTCGCGCGGGAGAAGACCCTGCTCGCGCTGCGCATCGATCGCGAAGTCGATCAGCATGATCGCGTTCTTCTGCACGATGCCGATCAGCAGGATCACGCCGATGAGCGAGATCACGTCAAGCTCGAAGCCGCCGATGATGAGTGCCAACAGGGCACCGATGCCGGCTGAGGGAAGCGTCGAAAGAATCGTCAACGGGTGGATGTAGCTCTCGTAGAGTACGCCGAGCACGATGTAGACACTGAGCAGCGTGGCCAGCAGCAACCACGGCTGTCCGCCGCGCGATGCTTCGAACGCCTGCGCGGCGCCCTGCCAGCGCATCTGCATGCCGGCCGGCGGCTTCAGTCGATGCCACGCCGAATCCACGGCCTCCATCGCGCCGTCCAGCGACACGCCCGAAGCGAGGTTGAACGACACCGTGGCCGCGGGCAACTGGTCGATTCGCGTGACCACCAGCGGCGCGGTCCGCTCCGTCACCTTCGCGATGGATGCGAGGGGAATCAGCGACGCCGCCGGATCCGCAGGGTCGGCACCGGCGTCGCCTGCCCCGCCCTGGCCGGAGAGATAGACACCCTCCATCGCGCTCGCCGTACTGCCCGCGGCGGGCAAGGCCTCGAGGATGACGCGACGCTGGCTGGCGAGGGTGAGCAAGGTGCCGACCTGACGCTGGCCGAAACTGTTATACAGCGCGTCGCCCACGGCCGCCGACGTGATCCCGTAGCGGCTGGCGAGCTCGTGATCGACATGGACGTAAGCCTCGAGACCGTCGACCTGCTGATCGCTGGTGGCATGGGCCAGGTGCCGGTCGTTCCGCAAGGGCTCCAGCACCCGCGGCAGCCAGGCCGCAAGCTGGGTGGAGTCCGCGTTTTCGACCGAGAACTGGTACTGCCCCGGACTGAGGCGGTCGTCGATCGTCAGGTCGGGCACCGGCTGCATGTAGAGCGTAATGCCGGCGACGCCGGACGCCGCGTCCGCGAGTCGCTTCATGACCGCGGGCGCGCGGTCGCGGTGCGACAGCGGCTTGAGGTGGATGAGCAGTCGCCCGCTGTTGAGGGATGGCGCACCGTCACCCACACCGACAAACGATGCGACGCTGGCCACGGCCGGATCGCGCAGGATCGCATGCGTCAACGCCTGCTGCCGCTGGCTCATGGCGGCGAACGATACGGTCGCCGGCGCGATGGTGACGCCCTGGATGTCGCCGCTGTCCTGGGCGGGAAACAGACCGCGCGGCACGACGAGATACAGCGCGACCGCAAGTACCGCCATCGCGCCGACCGTGACGAGTGTCGCGGTCTGCCGTGCCAGGACCCAGCTCAGACCGGCCTCGTAACGCGCGAGTACGCGGGCATGCCACGCTTTGCCCTCGCGCACGGGCGTGCGCCGGAGCATCCGTGCGCACATCATCGGTGTCAGTGTCAGCGACACCACGCCGGAGATCAGAATGGCGACCGCGAGGGTGACCGCGAACTCGCGGAAAAGGCGCCCCACCACCCCGCCCATGAACAACAGCGGGATCAGAACCGCCAGCAGCGACAAGGTCAGCGAGACCACGGTGAATGCGATCTGGCGCGAGCCCTTCAGCGCGGCGGCGAATGGCTCTTCGCCCGCTTCGACATAGCGTGCGATGTTCTCGATCATGACGATCGCATCGTCCACCATGAAACCCGTCGCCACGATCAGTGCCATCAGCGTCAGGTTGTTGATCGAGAAGCCGGCCAGGTACATGACCGCGAACGTGCCGATCAGCGACAGCGGCACGACCACACCGGGGATAAGCGTCGCGGCGCCACCGCCGAGGAACAGGAAGATCACCAGGACCACCAGGACCACGGCGAATACCAGCTCCATCTGTACGTCGTGCACGGCGGCACGCACCGACTCCGTGCGATCGGCCAGTGTCGTGACATCGGCGGCCGCGGGCAGTGTCGCCTGCAGTTGCGGCAGCACCTGCCGGACGCGATCCACGACCTCGACCACGTTGGCGCCCGGCTGCCTGCGGATCTGCAGGATGATGGCGGGCTGCTCGCCCGACCAGGCGGCAAGACGTGCGTTTTCCGCACCATCGCTCACGCTCGCCACATCGCGCAGGCGAACCACCGCGCCTTCGCGATGGCCCACGGTCAGATTCGCGAAGGCCTCCGCGCTGTCCAGCGGATCCGCGATGGCGATGTTGGACGAACGCACCGCGCCGTCCAGCGTGCCCTTGGCCACGTTCGAATTGGCCTCGCGAATAGAACCGCGCAGGTCCTCCAGCGTCATGCCACGCGAGCGCAGTTTCGCCGGATCGGCCTGTACCAGGATGGCCGGTTGCTGGCCTCCGCCGAGGCTGACCAGGCCGACGCCGGTCACCTGAGACAACTTGGGCACGAGCCGGGTATCCGCCAGTTCGCGCAGCGTCCGGAGCGGCAACGTCGGGGACGTCAGCGCCAGCGTCATCACCGGCGCATCGGCCGGATTGACCTTGCGGTAGATCGGCGGCTGCGAGATATCGGCAGGCAGTGACGGTAACACCGCGTTGATCGAAGCCTGTACTTCCTGCTCCGCCACGTCGAGCGGCAGATCGAGATTGAAGCGCAGGGTGATCGTCGAGGCGCCCGCCGAACTCGTCGACGACATCTGGCTCAGCCCTGGCATCTGGCCGAACTGCCGTTCGAGCGCCGCCGTGATGGTCGCCCCCACCACCTGCGGTCCGGCCCCCGGATACGCGGTGACGACCTCGATGGTCGGGAAGTCCACTTCCGGCAGCGCCGAGAGCGGCAGAAAGCGATACCCGAACAGGCCGACCAGCAGGATCGCGACGGCGAGCAGCGCGGTCGCGACCGGCCGGAGGATAAACGGACGGGACGGGTTCACGAGCGCGCGGTCGACGTCCGCGCTGAGGCGCTCGCCTCGTCGCGATGACAGGAAGGCGCGTCCGCCGCGGGGGTCTGCGCAGGCTCGGCTGCCGCCGTGGCCCGCACTTTCGTTCCGGCGCGCAGCCGGTCCGCGCCTTCGACAACGACCTTCGCCCCCGCTGCGATACCGGAGGCGATGACGGTGGTGGAAGCGTCCTGAGCACCCAGCTTGACCGGCACGACGGCAGCGGTCTTGTCGTCCTTGATCGCGTAGACGAAGGGCCCCTGCGCGCCCTGCTGGATCGCTGCGGATGGCACCAGGATCGCCTGCGGCAACACATCGACGGGGAGCTTCGCGGTCACGAACTGGTTCGGCAGCAGCGCGCCGTCGGCATTGGCGAACTCGGCTTCGAACTTCACCGTGCCGGTCGTCGGGTCCACCTGATTGTTCGCCGCGAGAAGATGGCCGGTACCCAGCTTGTCGTCAGGGCCGTCGCCGTAAGCATCGACCGGGATACAGGCACCGCCGTTCAGGCGCGCGAGTACGCGCGGAACCACGTTGACCGGTACGGAGAAGAGGACCTTGCTGGGCTGCGACTGCGTGACGGTGACGATGCCACGAGCGTCCGACGGGCCCACCAGATTGCCCGGATCGACGCGCCGCAGGCCCACCATTCCCGAGATCGGCGAGACGATCCGCGCGTTGGACACCTGGAGGTTGGCGCTGCCGATACGGCCCTGCTCGGATTTCACCTCGGCGGCGTACTGCCGTACCAGCGAGCGCTGATCGGCGACCCGCTGACGCGAGATGGAATCCTGCGCGAGGAGCGCCTCATAGTGCTTGAGCGTCTCTTCCGCATTGGCCAGCTGCGCCTGACTGCGGCCCAGATCGCCGGTCGCGAGCTGGAGCTGTGCCTGCGAGGCTCGCGGATCGATCTCGGCCAGCAGATCGCCCTTCCTGACCTGCTGCCCGCCGCTGAAGGCGACGCGCGTGAGCACTCCATCCACCTGGCTTCGCACCAGCACGCTGTTGAACGGGGTGACCGTTCCCGGCTGCACTCGATAGACGACGAATCCGCCTTGCCGGACGGTGGCCGTGACGACCGGCACCGCCTGGTCGGCTACCGAGGCACCGTCTTTTTTACCGTGTCCGACCCACCATACGATCGCGGCGACCGCGACGATGCCGACGACCGCCACGGTTCCACGCGAGGATTGCTTCGCCATCAGAGCTGCCTTTCGTAGACGCGATAGCGCTTGTAGTCACGACCGCCGATCGCTTCGATGATGTTGCGCATGCCGGCGTTGTCTTCGAGGATCCAGGACAATTCGACCTCCTCGACGCCACGCGCCACCAGATGATGCCGGACGGCATCGATCACCAGAAATGCCAGTCCGGGACCGAGCGGCGTGTTATGGAAGCTGCGACGCACGCCCATGAGCGGCACGCGCGACGACTTCGGGAAGCGCTTCTTGAGCCGCCACAGCAACTTGACCCAGTTGAACGGCAGCAGCTTGCCGTCGAAGTCCCTGATCACTTCGTTGACGTTGGGCAAGGCGACGATGAACGCGGCCGGTTCGCCGTCCACCTCGGCGATCTGGATCAGCTCCGAGGCGATCAGGACCTTCAGGGTGTGACCGAGATCTTTGAATTCGGCTTCGGTGAACGGCACGAAGCCCCAGTTATCGGCCCAGGCATCGTTGAAGATATCGCGCAGCGTGGCCAGTTCTTCATCGAAACGGCTGCGGTCGAGCGGGCGCACGCGTATGCGCTGCTTCGACTTGCCGAGCAAACGGTTCATCACTTTAGGCTCGGGAAAGTCCGGCGCGACGACATAGGCCAACATGTCCTTGGCTTTCGCATAGCCTGCCTGCTCGATGTGCGAGCCGTAATACGGACGCGTATGACCCATCATGAAATAGGGCGACGTATCGAAGCCGTCGATGAGAAGGCCCACCTCGTCGTTGATCGACAGGCTGAGCGGCCCGCGTATGCGTTCGATACCCTCGCCGCGGAGCCAGTCTTCCGCCGTCCGGAGCAACGCGGCGAAGGTCTCCGGGTTGTCCTCGGCGTCGAGCATGCCGAAGAAGCCCGCACCGTCGGCGTGGCGCTCCAGGTGCAGGGAATCTATCTGGGCACTGATCCTGCCAACCGGGCGATCACCGCGATAGGCGATCCAGCCCTTCCACCGGGCATGCTCGAACCATGGGTTGGTTTTTGCACCGAGGTGGAGTTTTCGTTCAAGAAATAAAGGCGCGATCCATGCGGGATCGGATCCCAGGATCGCGCCCGGTACCTTGATGAACCGGTCCAGATCGGCCTTGCTATCAAGGGGAACGATGCGCAGCGAGGCGGAGTTGCTCAATTCTGGGATCCCTGAAAAGCGGATTAAGACATGTGTTTGCCATATCGGCGAAACATGATTTTAATCTTGCGAATCCCAATTTGATATACCCGCGAGGCTAGTAATTCAAAAGCGTGCCTCCCTGCCCTATCGCTGACCGCTCTTGCCCGGATCCCGCTGTCCCTTCTGATCCGCGCCGTCGGTCGCCACATCGTCCGGCCGGGTCTGACCGACCTGGTCCGAGGGCTCGTTCGCCGGCTTGTCCTGGCCGGGGTTGGCCGCTGGATTGTTGGACCCACCGACGCCGATGGAGGAATGCTGCACGCTGTCGCGGTCGCTCATGGTCTGTCTCCTCTCAGGAAACCGAATCGTTGCCCCACTTCCGTGACGAAAGAGCGTGTCGGCGGTGTTCAATGCGTGACTGAATCAGAAGGCCTGGCAAAGACCTCATGCGATGTTGTCTGGTCAGGCCACCGTGCGTTCACGCCGTCTGACCAAGACTGCCCGCATGAACCGAACCATTCACGCTTCCGAATCGCCCGGCCTGCGAGTGGGCTGCGCGGGCTGGTCGCTTGCGTCGAAGGTCGCCTCGTCGTTCGGCACCGAGGGCACTCATCTGGAGCGCTATGCGCGGGTGTTTTCCTGCGTCGAGATCAACTCGTCCTTCTATCGGTCGCACCAGGAGAAGACCTACCTTCGCTGGGGGGAAAGCGTTCCTGAAGGCTTTCGCTTCAGCGTAAAGATGCCTCGAACGATCACGCACGAGCTTCGCCTGCAGCACTGTGAGGCCCCGCTCGTCGCCTTTCTGCGTGAGGTGTCGGGACTGAAGGACAAGCTCGGCTGCATCCTGATCCAGCTTCCCCCGAGCCTCGCGCTGGATTCAAAAACGGCCAGAGCGTTTTTTCGCCTTCTGCGGAAGGTCACATCCACCCCCGTCGTGTGCGAACCGCGACACGCTTCCTGGTTTACGGCGAAGGCGGATGCGTTGTTACGAGAAGCGGACATATCGATCGTCTGGGCCCATCCTTCGCCGGTCGCCGGTGTCGAGCCAATACTTCACCCCGAGCTTCTGTACATTCGGTTGCACGGCGCTCCCGAGGTCTACTATTCCGCTTACGACCGCACGTTCATCGACAGCGTCGCCACGAGGATGCGGCTGTCAGCCGGCGACGGACGCGACGCGTGGTGCATTTTTGACAACACGGCACGCGGAGAGGCCGTTCCCAATGCCCTGACGCTGAAGGCCATGCTCGATGCCGAGCAGCCGGATTGATGCTGAAACTCGTTGACATACCTGCGTTGTCGAGCGCGTTGAGGTCGATCGGCCAGTTCGGCTAACCTCGCCGTTTCCCTGCGCAGAAAAAAGCTTTGATGAGCACGCCCGTTGCCGACGCCTACTTCATTCCGATCGCACCCGGGCGCTATCGTCCCACCGACCACGTCGGCGGGGGCTGGAATCCCGACGAGCAGCACATCGCGCCGGTCATGGGTCTGCTCGCTCGCGAGATCGAAACGCATCATGCGTCGCGTCGGACCGACGTTCTGACCATCAGCCGTGCGACCTACGACATCCATGGCGTGCTTCCCATGGACGCGTTCGATATATCGGTCGAGGTGATCCGCCCGGGCCGCACCATCGAGCTCGTCGAGGCCACCCTCACCTGTCAGGGACGCATCGCGATCACGCTGCGCGCATGGCTGCTGGCGACATCCGACACGTCGACGATCGCAGGGGACGGATTCCCGTCTATGCCTCCGTTGGCGGACACCCCGCCGTGGGACTTCTCATCCCTGTGGCCGGGCGGCTTCGTACGAAGTGTGGAAACGCGTCAGATCAAGGTCGATACCGGTCAGGCGACCAGCTGGGTGCGACCGGGGTTTCCGCTGATCGCCGATGCCGCCACCAGCCCTCTCGCAAGGATGCTCGGTGTCGTCGACGTCGCGAATGGCCTTTGCCCGAGGCGGCTGCCCGGTGACGTGGCGTTTCCCAACGTGGATCTGACCGCGCACATCCTGCGCGCTCCCGAGAGCGGCTGGCTGGGGCTGGCAAGCCACGCGTCGTTCGGACCGGCAGGGCTCGGTGTGACGCACAGCACGGTATACGACGAGCGCGGTCCCGTCGCTGTCATCAGTCAGTCGTTGACCGTCCGCCCGAAGGCGGCCGTCTAGAGCGCTATGCTGGCCATTCGCTACGGAGATAGCATGCTCACGTTCGACCCGGCGACCCACGCCGATACCGACGCCATCGCCGATCTCATCGTGTCCATACAAAGGGAGGAATTCGGCCTCCCGATCACCCGGGACGATCAACCGGATCTGGCCGACATCGACGGCTACTATCGCACCGGCCAGGGTGACTTCTGGGTCGCCCGACAGCGTGGCCGGATCGTGGGGACCATCGCGCTGAAGGACATCGGCGGCGGGATCGGCGCGCTTCGAAAGATGTTCGTCCATCGCGACTGGCGTGGGATCAGGCCGTCCGTGGCCGCAGGGCTGCTGGACGTCCTGGAGCAAACCGCGAGGAAGCGTGGATTTGGATCGCTCTACCTCGGCACCACCGCCCGCTTTCTTGCCGCACATCGTTTCTATGAGAAACACGGGTTTACAGTGGTCGATCCAGAGAGGCTACCGGCCATGTTTCCCCGAATGGCGGTGGACACGCGCTTCTACCGACGCGATCTGTAAGCGATGGCGAGGTCACTGTTCGCGTTCAGGGCGTTGCCGGGCGCGCTTCCGCGGCCAAACAGATGAATAAGGTCGATGCACCTCAGCTCAGCTCACCTCGGGCGCGCAGGATCCGGCACATCCGGCCTCCGCTCCGCCATGCTCCGAAGCAGGCCCACGAGTTGCTGCGCGTCATACGGCTTGGAAAGGAAGACTCCGCGCGCTGGCATCTCGTGGTTCGCGATACTGACATGACTGGACGTAACCACGATCTCGATCGGCGGCCAGCGGTCGCGGATCATCGCGGCAAGGCGAATGCCGTCCATGCCACCGGGCATATCGATGTCGGTAAACACGATGCGGATGTCGAGCCGGGTTTCCAGAATCCGCACGGCCGACGCGGCATCCGGCACAGAGACGACGTCAAAGCCACCGTCCTCGATCAGCTCTTCCGCCATGAGGCGCAGCAACGGTTCGTCTTCGACGATGAGAACCACGGGTTTCAAGGGAGATGCCTGGCCCACTGGGTCATACCTGCTGTAGATGCGAAAGCGGTGCGGAGAGCGTCAGTACGAACCCCTTAGGGTGGTACTCCGTACGAACATCGCCCGACCCCATGCCCATCCTGATCAGACGGGAGCCGAAGCCCTTGCGTTCGGGCTCGCTCACAAGCGGCCCACCCACTTCCTGCCACTTCAGATAGAACTGTTCGCTGTCGGTTGACCAACTGAGTCGTATCCTTCCCTCGGCATTCGAAAGAGCGCCGTACTTCACCGCGTTGGTCGTCAGCTCATGAAGCAGGAGCGACAGGGAAAGCGTGGCTTTCGGTCCGAGTTCGAACGCCGTGCCGATGAAATCCACCCGGCTTTCCAGGCAGAAACGCCCGAAGGACGACTGTGCAATGGCGAGCACGGGCGCGCCGTGCCAGTTCTCCCGGAAGAGAATGTCGTGCGCCGAACTGAGTGCGTGAATGCGCTTTTCCAGTGCATCCACGGCGTCCCGCTCGGTCACGCCGCGCAAGGTCTGCACGGCCAGCGCCTGAACCATCATGAGCGTATTCTTCAGACGATGGCTCATCTCATGGTTGAGCACATCCTGCAGTTCTTCGTTTCTGCGACGCTCGGTGACGTCAGTAAAGAAGCCGATCAGCCGGTCGCCGTCGAGCGGCGTCAGTCGGGTCTCGAACCAGCGGCCGTCGACCAGCGTCGAAGGACCGACATGCACCACCGCCGAGCGATCCTTCAATACGCCCTCGAACACCGGAAGCAATTCATCGATGGCCAGCGGCGCGACATCGCCCAGCATCGCCCCGGTCGCCGCCGCCGGGTCGAGACCGGTGAGTCTTCCAAAAGATGGATTGACCTCTTCGAAACGGAAGTCGACGGCGGCGCCATCGGCCGAGCGAATGAGCTGACCGACGTAGAAGCCCTCCCGCATCTCCCCGAAAAGCGTACGGAATTTTCGCTCCGACGAACCGACGCGGATTTCCTTGTCGACGATGATCGCGATCATCTCGAGCACGCGGCGATCGTGCGCCGTCCATGCTCGCGGCTTCGTATCGATCGCGGCCAGGGCCCCAATCAGTGAACCGTCGAGCGAGTGGATCGGCACGCCAAGGTACGCCTCTACGCCAAGATCGGGAATGGCGAGGTTGTTCTTTACCAGCGGCTCGGCGCGCGCATCCGGTACGTCGAACACTTCACCCCGCTCGACGACGTACTGGCAGAACGAATGAGTGATCGGGGTTTCGCCCATCGACGCCCACGGCTCAGGCAGACCGGAGTGGCCAGCGAACACCTGGCGGGTTTCGTCGACGATGGACACGATGGCGACGGGAACGCTCAGAACGTTCCGGACAAGTTCGGTAAGGTGCCCGAACTGGGCGCTCCCCGGCCGGTCCAGCAGGCCGCTGCGGCGCAGTTCGTTGACTCGAAGGGAGCGGGTGTATGTGAGGGAATCGGCGGGCATGGGGCATGGTCGGGGACGGGGCGACAAAGCCGCGTCAACGGGCTGCGATGAGGCCGGATCCCGACTTTGTCATCCTCTTCCCGCGCGGAGCCAACGCGCCCATGCTGCCCGGCGTGTCCGAAGCCATGCCTCCGCGGCCACCCCGTAACCGGCCATTGTGAGCATTGTGGCTTGGTAGAAGACTTTCGAGCCGTCCCGCCGCCTAAAGAGCCCCTGCCTCCACAGCATCCCGCAGACGCGGAAAGACCGGTGCGAAGCCCAGATCTTCGCGAATGCGGCGACCGTCCATGCGCACATTGAAGATCCTGGCTCGCTCAGCGTCCGAACCATCCGGAGGCAGCTCGCCGACCGCCCTGAACAACGTCGCCAGATCGGGATCTTCGTCGTCGACGACGTTGTAGATACGGTGCTTCGGCGCTTTCGCATGAAGCATGCGAACGACCGCCTGAGCGATGTCGTCATGATGCCCGAGCGACATCCGCATGTCGGCGGGGAATTTACGCATGAACGGCAGGACCTCGTTGATGTGCGGATCGCCCGCGCCATAAACGAAGGGAAGACGAAGCACCCGGACATCCAGCCCGTCCATCGACAACAGCATCTTCTCGGCGGCAAGCTTGCTCACCGGGTACGCATCTACCGGCGCACAGCTATCCTCTTCGCCGGTCTGCGCTCCACCCTTGGGGCCGTACACCAGGCCCGTACTCGTGAAAACGAAGCGCCCTACCGAGGCGTTCTTGCTCGCCTCCGCCAGATGCCGCGTTCCCAGGTCGTTCGTCGCGTGCGCCTGTTCATCGGTCGCGCCACGAAAAAACGCGGCGCAATGAACCACCGCGTCCACACCCTCCACCGCCTCAGGCAAGGAATCAGGCTCGAGCAGATCGCCCTTGACCAGTTCCACCTGGTCGCCCAGCATGTCCCCGGCGCGCTTCTCGTCGCGCACCAACGCCCTCACCTGCTCGCCATGCTCGATCAGGCGCTTCACGAGACGTGAACCCACCTTACCCGTCGCTCCGGTAACCAGGACCTTCATACGACACCGCCTTTCCGAAAGAATGAGCGGTCAGCGTACTCGCGGGATTTCCGGAGAATTGGATAAACCGGACAAGGCTTGTTAGCCGTCCGGTTTGTCTTCAGACTGACCCCATGCGCACAGAGATGCACCGTTATCACGACCCGCTGAGCATGCCCTTTCCGGCATCCGCGACTCACCTCGACCTCGTCGCAAGCCCAAGCGCCAATATGTATCTGGTCGCTCGCTACGGCCCGTCAATTCCCGGCGGACTGGACGTTCATGCACTCGGTGCACGTCAGCGCGTTCATCGAAAGCGGATTTACCGCGGTCACCGCGCCGCCTTTGTCCGTGTTCCTTATGAGACTCACCAGGCCGTGTTCGGCGTGCCGGCGAGCGCGCTGGTGGGGCGGACGATTCCGATCGAGGAGATCTGGAGCAGAAGCGCTGCGGAGGATCTGATCGGGAAGCTGGCCGATACCCATGATTCCGCCACCGCTGCCTCCGTGCTGGAAGATGCGATCGCCCTGCGTGTCGCGTCGACGCCGATGGATGCCAGGCATGGCTTTGTGCGCCGGGCAGCCGGACTGCTGGAACACGCCAACGTCGGCGATGTCTCAACGCAACTGGGAATCAGCGATCGTCATCTGCGTCGCGTCTTTCAGGAGGTGACGGGCCTCAATCCCAAGACGTTCGCCCGCCTGAAACGGTTCGACCGCGCCGTAAGCAGCGCGTTGACCAATGGCGGATCGAACTGGTCGAGCGTCGCGGTGGATGCGGGCTATTACGACCAGGCCCATCTCATCGCGGACTTTCACGTCATCGCCGGTACCACCCCGCAGAAGTTCCTGGCGGAGGTTCGCGACCAGCGCAGGCTGATCGCATTCAGGTGAACTGGCCGCGTCCCCGCGACACCCTGTCGGCAAGGATGTCGAGCGCATCGCCTGGCAACCACAGTTCGTCCGTCGCACGGCTCATTGCGAGATAGACCGCGCGCACGCGCTCGTCGGCGCGACGTCGCTCGAGCGCTCCCGACAGCGTGTCGAAGCAACACGGCCACAAGGTCACCTGGCTGAACTCCAGGCTCTTGCAATGCTCCAGCAGGCCCAGGGTGAGTCCTTCCGCTTCCGCGTCCTTCTGGGCGCCGAGCAGCGACTGCATGTCCGTGCTGCCGAAATCCCGTTCGAACAGCCGCACGACCCTGCTGTAGCCGATCCTCTCCAGGTGCCCTGCCAGTGCGCTCCAGGACGTGTACTCCCGGTTGCCGTAATACCGTGTCACGTGGTCCCCACGTCGCATGCCGATCGCATCTTCGGTGGCACGTGCCAGGTCGCTCTCCGTGGCGGGCAACAACCGGAACGGCACGCCCTGGCTCTTAAGCCGTAGCGCGTCCTCCAGAATGGACCACACGCTCCCATAGACGCGAAGCCCGGCGAGTGGCAGCGTGTCGGTCGACTGATAGAAATACCGTCGCGTGAAATGCTCGCGCGAACCCTCGAGCGACTCGACGACCAGCTCCGTACTGTGCATGCCGAGCACCGACCGGATGAGTCCGACCGCCTGACCGCCCGCGCGTACCGACCGCGTCAGCGTCAATGCCTTGCCCGACCCGTAGTTGGCCATGACCCCGCTCAACTTCTGATAGGGATCGCCCATGGTCACGCAGCCGTCGGGGTAGCGGCGAATGAGGGCGAGCAGCGGCGCGGGCAGGTCGTGGGCCTCGTCGATGAGCAGCGTGCCCATCGGTGGCAACGAGGCGCCCTCGACGTCGAGCCATTTGAACAGGTGATACGCGCGAACGGTGAACGGTCGCTCGGTCTTGCTCCCGAGCGGTTGCAGCATCAGCTCCCACACGCGGCGTGCCATCGCCACGTAAGCGGCGCGCTCGTCCACCGAGAGGCCGTCGTTGAAGCGCACGTGCTCCGGGCCGATCTGAGGCGCATCCGAGTAGCACCACCGGTTGATGATGCGATCGACCGCCGCAAGCACCCTGGCCGGACTATCGCCGGCAATCGACACGATGCCTGCGGCCTGCAATCGTGCTTCGAGCGGCATACTGGCTTCGCGCACCGTCGGCGCCCGCACCCAGCGAATGCTGTTGCCCTGGACGTGCGCGGTGGCCATGTCATTGGCGAGCGTGCGAAGCACCACGCTGGAGACCGCACGCGTCCCTACGCGCTCGTTGAAGGCGTGCTGGTGCGCATGGGTCGGCGCGAGGTGCGTGAAACGACGACCGCTGGTCGCGAGGGCGAACATGAGGTGCGTCTTGCCGGTTCCGGCAAACGCGGTGATCGCGTAATGCTCGCTCGAGGATGCCGCGATGGCCCTTACCGCGCGGACCTGATCCCTCGTTCCACGAAGGTGAAACGCGGGACGGACCACTTCGACGACCTGATCGCCCGCCATCGGTCGTTCGACGTCGCCGTCCTCGTCGTCCGCCCCGAGGTCTTCTTCGAGTCGAACGCTCACCTCCATGAAGGTTTCACGACAGGCCGCCTGAAACCCGTGCGAGAACTCGCCGTCCTCCCCGAGCCACGCTTCGGCCGCCATGACCTCGACATCGGCGAAAGCGACGCCCTGATCGCCAAGCAAGCCTGCGACCTCACCAAATCCCATGTCCGCGAGGACGGCACGCTGCGCCAGGAGATCGCGCTCGCCGTCCGCCAGCGGCTGGCCATCGAAGAGTTGGCGCGCCTCGTCCACCAGGCGATAGAGGTCGCCGCGACCCAGCGGGCGCTGCGTCGCCAGCATCATGGCCAGCAGTGCGGCGCGCTCGATCGACGCCTCCGGAACCGCGCCGTGGGTGATGAAGGCCGAGGCGGCGAATTCGGTGACGGGGAGGTACCAGGTGTCGATGCGATGGAGAGTCCCAGATTCCATGGGGCGTCGTGCTCCTCATTTATCGATAGTCGGGCCATTCTAGGCGATAGGCCCATGGAACGCGCAGCGCATGTGACCGCGCTCAGGCCTTGCGGCCCAAGGCTTTTACGGATTCGAGCAAAGGTTGCCGAGTAACTTGCGCTGGCTCACGTACGATTCATGTACTGCGAAGTATATTTATTCCCAAGGTTGCCGAGAGGCACCGGTCCCAGCATATCCGGGCAGTTCCCCTGCTGCCTTTTGCAATGACGGATGTTTCTCAAACCCGCGGTCCCCTCCGCGGGTTTTTATTTGCCACAAATTTCGTCTAAGAGGTTTGACTACACCTCTTAGCAGCCAACCTATCATAAGCACATGAAATCACTGGCGGAATTGCCTGCCAATAAGCGGCCTCCCGCGCCCTCCCCGGAAGACTTCCCACGTGAGGTCGGAATCCGGATTCGGCGGCAGCGGATGGCGTTCGCGTGGCGACAGGCCGATCTCGCCAGGCGCGCTGGCGTTTCCGAAAGCACGATCAAAGCTGCGGAGAAAGGGTCGCCCGTCTCTTCGGAGAATCTCCTGCGACTGTTACTCGCACTGGGACATGGCTCCGACGTCATTAAGATGCTCGACGCGCCTCACTACCCTGATCTCGACGCGCAAGCTCGTTTCTTCGAGATGAAGCCAACCGCCTCGCCTGCCCTGGCGAAAAAGCGCGTCCGCCCCAAAGCGTAGGAACGCGATGCCTGTCGATAGCGACGATCGACGGACATCTCGCTGACGTTTCCACCGTGTTGCTTCAGGCCGGTAGTTCACCTCAGGGTGCACGTCCGAATGGCGCGACCGGTGCGGGTCGCGGAATCAGTTTGTTCTGTGCGAGCCGAACCACGGTTCCCACCATCAGGACAGCCATGACCGCGTTGGTGATGACGAACAACACCGGCGCCATGTCGGCGACAGCGCCCGTGAGTCCACGCGCTGACATCTGAAGCGCATCGCCGGAGAGTGCGGTGACGCCGAAGCTGAAGGCCCAGTAAGCCGGTGCGAAAGCCTGCTTCAAAATCCACGGTAGCAGCCGGATCAATAGAAGCGCCTGCAACAGACCGTATCCCCAGATCGCCTGCAGTACGAGATCGGCAGGACCCTTCGTGTTGGCGAGCCAGGCGGCCACGGCGACGACGGGAGGCGCGAGCTGAATGCCGAGCGTGGGGCGCAGCGGCACGGCAAGTGCGCTCGCATGGAAGAGTCGGAAAATGATGATGGATTCCAGCGCGAACCAGCTCAACAGGCCCCCGCCGGCGAACAGGATCCCCCACGAAGAAAACCCGAGGACACCGCATCCCATCGCGATGATGAAGTTTCCGGCCACGGACGGCAGATAGATAATGGGTGTCGTCGTGACGACGTCGCGTTCGCCCTGCAGCATGGCCCCGAATCGCCAGAGCCAGAACGTCACCTGCCCCACCCCGCCGACAACCAGTGCGCCAACGGCAACGTGGTGCGCGTACGGGTGAATCACCAGCGCCATCAGCACGGTCGACGAAGGCGCGAGGCCAATAAAACAGCATTGCACCGGATGCCGTGCTTCCTCGAGAGCCGCCGCACGGTCGAAGCACCATTTATACGCGTAAGCCACGATGAGCGTTCCCCACACGACGAGCGCAAGCAACATCACCGCTTCACCCACCATCGCCGGCAGTCCCCAGAGAGACGCGGCAACCCGCCAGTTCCCTCCGAGCCCTACGAGGCCGAGGACGATACCGAAGAACGATGCCGGAACGGTTGCGCGGGATGACATGAAGGGTCCTTTTTTGCACAGCATCCGGGTCGCGTGCCGTGACGTCTAGGAAGAACGCTCCCAAATTGAACGTAATGACAGTCCGCTCCGATGGGTTCGCCGCGCAAGGCGATCAGTCCGCTTGCCCCCAGCACATCCGCACGTGTGCCTGCGCCATGCAATGGATGCCCATGCGCATCAATGCGCCGATCGCTTCCATCCCCAGCGCAACGCGCTGGCAATCCATCGCGTCCGACTCATGGATCAGGTCCGCGAGCAAGCCATTCAGCCCGCGCGCATATTGGAGCCACTCCGTTGCTTCGTTCATGAGGTCGTGCGGCGTGGCTCCGGGGTCCGCGTGGTAACTGAGGCCATCGTCCATCGACTGGCGCTGGGACGTGTTCATGAGACTCTCCTTGGTAGCAATCCACCCCGCGCATCCAGGTGCGGCACGCCGGGCGTAAGCAAGGCGTGCCGCGGATCAAACGGATTCACGGATTCATCGGCTGCCTGAGACCAGGCGCCGGGGCGGCGTGATTGACGAAGTGTGTGGCGGCGTCAGCGCGTTTTGCCGGTCCGGCCGCGTACGCGCCGGGTGGTACGGCTGAGAACAAACTCAGTTAAACGGCCGCTGCCGCGATTCTTCAACCGTGTCTGCGAGGTCGGCAGACGTCCCGGTGACCGGTGGGGTTGTCGCCGGGGGGATCCGGCGGGCGAGCGAGTACCGTATGATCGGGGGTAGCCATTTCAACTGTCTCTTAGTTGGATTGGTCAGCGGGTCGAGGGTGTCTCACCACCCTTGGCCCGCGCTTCTCACCGCTTTGAGCGATGGTTGCCTGCGAGGCTTCGAGAGCATCGACGCAGGCAACGGGACAAACCGTAGCAAATCAACTTGCGGTTGTCTGTAGGGGAATTTTCGTCAGCTGGCGGAGATGAAGCTGCTTGATGAGCAACAAGCGCGGCAAAGAGGCATATTCTCGGGGTCATCCCTCGTCGAGTCGTCAACGACGCCATAACCATGGCGGCTAGGCAGGTTCCGCTTCTGCGGTGACATGCACGACAGCGCGGGCATGGATGGCGGCTTTCACCAGCTGAGCGAAAATACCGGAGAGCGCATTCATCGTGGGATTTCCGTCACTGGAAAGCATGCGATGCAGCGATTTGGACGGCGTACCCGTCGCACGAGCCAAATCTTCAAATCCCAGCAGCCCATGGGTAAGGTCACGCATCAGAAGTCGGGCGGCCTCCGCCTCGCCATTAAGAAAGAGAGTTGCCGCTTCGTCCAGAAGTGCACGCGCAAACCCCGCATCCGTCCTGATGCGATTTGCAATGGTTTCGCGATAGTCCACCGTGAGTGCCATGCTTATTTCCTTCGTCATTCCTTCGATCCGTGTGGCACGAGATCGCGAGGGGTATCCGGACGTTTGCCAGCCGCCATTCGGGCGATAGCGGTCGCAGCCTTCGCGGCCGCTGGCGTGGCCAACCCGTTAAACCATTCCTGATAGTAGTTCCTGCCGTTATCGGCCAGATACTCATCAACGCGAATCATGCTGAGTCCTTTCGCAGCATCGCCAAGGTAACATATGTGTTACCTTGGCGCAAACGTTAGCAGAGGTCAACGGCAGGTCTTCGCCGCGTCGCGTGGGGATTGTCTGCCCTCAAATCAGACAAGGATCGCTGGATGACGTGTAACGCGCTCAGGACTAAGGTCGGACCAGCAGAGCATCTGTAGGTCCGTTCGCGAGACGATCAACTACGGCCCGTGCATCAGAACGAACGCCACGATTTACAAACGCTGCGCCCGCATATCTCAAGGTGGCCGAAAAACGACGTCATATCCGTCCATGATCCTAAAGATCATTTCGCGTTCATCGCATCCAAATGCACCTTCGTGTCACCGAGGGACGGGATGCCCATCGCCTCACGCTGAGCCTCGGATATGACACCCGCATCCGTCGGCGGCATTTCCCATTTTCCCGTCGACCTATTTTTCGAGAACTGAGTTCCGTACCACTGCGGCTTGCCGAGCTTGACCAATATCCGGTCCGTCGCCTGCGCAACCAGGACCTTCGCGTCCTTGTTGTTCGCATCGATCCGGCTTGCCGTGGTAGCCAGGGCCAGAGCGAGCTCCGTGTCTTCGATCGCTTCGCCATGCTGGAAGACGACTGCCGCATTCAGGTAATCGTCTGCTGTGCGGACGTCCCCAGCCTTAAGAATCTCCAGCGTTCGCGTACGCCGGCTCGTGTCGCGCTTGCCGACGATGTCCCAGTCGATCTTGTTTGAGCCGGCGGCGCGGTCGGCCTGATCAGCTTCTTCGATGCGTCGAAGCTCCGTATTGGAGGACGCGGCGATGCAAGAGCCGACAGGGGCACCGAGCAGAAGTACCGCGAGGGATGCGGTGCGGAAGGTTTCGTAGGATAGGTAGCTCATCGTCAAGTGGGGAAGCGTGCGGTTGTGAGATGGCAAGTGCGTTTCAGTTTTTTGGCGGGCGTCGTGTCTGACTCATGACAGGTCACGGGTCAGCTGATATATACGATAGCAAGGGCACTGAGACCCGACAGTCAACTGGAAGACCATGCAAGAAAATGCGGACGAACTCTACCAGAACTACATGTCTCAGCTGCATGGTGTCCTGGAAATACTCAGCTCGGGAGCGGAGGAACAGTCCAGGCTGATGGGCGCATACAACGCGCCCTGGGAGATGAGGCAGGACGGGAGCGATTTTATCGAGGCGGTCATATCACTCGAAAAAGGCCGACTCGATGCATCGACGCTATCGCGGCTGCACGAACTGCATACCGCGCTGGCCGGATTGCCACCCGAAGCCATCAACCCCGAGGGCAAGATTATGACGACGGCACAAGGATGTCTGGCTGCGCTTGGCCATCCCGCTTGGAGTCAGGTCCGAACTCATGCTGAGTTGTGTCTACCGTTGATCAAAGATCCCTTCGGGTCCGCCGGCGCGCCTGAAGTCAGATCGGGCCAAATCCAATGACTGTATAGCTGACAGGGTCTCTTCGTCGCACGTCAGAGCTGTGCCAGCCCGCCATCCACAGCAACCTCACTAGCCGTCATGAAGCTGCTATCCGACGACGCGAGAAACGCGGCCACCGCCCCGATTTCCGCCGGATCGGCCATCCGCTGAAGCGGCGTCATCGAAGCGAATACCTTCTGACCTTCTTCGCCCAGCGCTTCCTTCGCCAGTTCCGTCGCCGTCGCCCCGGGTGAAAGCACATTCACCCGAATACCGGTGCCCTTCAGATCCTCCGCCCAGGTCTTCGCGAGATTTCGCACTGCCGCCTTGCTCGCGCTGTACGCGGTCATACCCGGCGCCCCCGTGGTCCCGGCGCTCGACCCCGTAAGGATGATCGAGCCGTCCTCGCGCATCAGCGGAAGCGCCTTCTGAATCGTGAAGATCGTGCCCTTCACGTTGGTGTCGAAGGTTTCGTCGATGTGCTCGGCGGTGATCTTGCCCAGCGGAAGCGGGCCTCCCGCTCCGGCGTTGGCGAAGACGATGTCGAGGGTGCCGCGCTCGGCCTTTACCGCATCGTATAGCTTGTCGAGGTCGCGCTCATCGGACACGGAGCCCTTCACTGCACGAGCGTTGGGTCCGAGTTCGGCTACCGCGGCGTCGAGTGCGGCCTGCCGGCGGCCGTAGATGAAGACGAAGGCACCCTCTTCGATGAAGCGCTTCGCCGCGGCGAGGCCGATGCCAGTCGCGCCACCGGTGATCACCGCAGTCTTTCCACTCAGTCTGATCATGTCGTGCATCCGTTGTTGTTGGAGTTGCACAGATACTGGGGAACGGCTTACCTTTGAACAAGTATGCACCTTTTGGTAAGTATCAAATGACCGACTGTTCCGACGTCTGTGGCGGCCGCTATTCCGAGGGCCTCGCCGCGACCCTCCGCATCATCTCCGGCAAGTGGAAGCCGCTGATCCTGTACTTCCTGCTCGATGAGCCGAAGCGCTATGGCCAGCTCAAACGCGTGATCAAGGGCGTCAGTGACAAGGTGCTGATCCAGCAGTTGAAGGAGCTGGAAGCCGACCGCGTGGTGACGCGGACCGATTACAAAGAGGTCCCACCACGTGTGGACTACGCGCTGACGCCGCTCGGTCGCAGCCTGGCGGATGCCATCGTTCCGTTATGCACGTGGGGTACCGAAAACATGGCCGAGATGGAGAGCATCTTCGCCACGCGGGATGTTTTGCCGTAACACACGCATCCAAGCGCACCTGCCGCCGTTGTCGAATAATGGCATCACAACAATCCCTCGAAGAGCATCGCACCATGAGTCAACATCGAACCGCATTGGTAACGGGCGCGTCATCCGGTATCGGATTGACCTATGCCGACCGACTCGCCAGGCGCGGCTTCGATCTCGTGCTGGTCGCACGCCGCACGGACCGCCTCAAGCAACTTGCCGCTGAGCTCACCCGTGACCATGGGATCAAAGTCACCACCCTCACGGCAGACCTCTCTACCGAGACAGGGTGCCGAAGTGTCGAGCAGGTCATCGCCGATGACGCGAGCGTCGATTTCCTCGTCAACAACGCAGGCATGGGCAAACTTGGCGCCCTCTCCGACACGAAGGTCGACGACCTGGCCACCCTGATCAACGTCAACGTTCTTGCCCTTGCACGCCTCTCCCTCGCCGCCATGCAGGCATTCACGAAACGGGGGAGCGGTACCGTCGTGAACATGTGCTCGATCAGTGCGTTTCGCGCCGTCGCCGGTGGAGCGGCCTACAGCGGTTCGAAGGCGTTCGTGCTGAACTTCACCCGCTCGCTGAATCTGGAAACCCGAGGTACAGACGTACGGTTTCAATGCGTGCTGCCTGGTCCGGTAAAAACGGAGTTCTTTGCCGCGGCGGGTGTCGACGACTCCCTCTTTCCGGCGGGTTCGTTTATTACCTCGGAACAGCTCGTCGACGCCGCGCTACGTGGACTCGATCTTGGGGAAGAGGTCACCATTCCCACGCTTGAGGATGCGTCGTCGTTCGAGACCCTCGCCGAGGCTTTCACCCAGTTGCGGGAGGATGCGGGACGGGAAGGCATCATTGCGACGCGCTACCGAACCTGACGGGACGTATCGTGCCTATGAAGAGCCTGCTCTCGAAGCTCAGCGCCGCATTGGCAGCATGCAGTCTGGCGACGGCAACGCCGCAGGCCGCCGAGGCAGCACCGCCGATGTCACTCGCCGAGCTGGTTTCCGGGGCGATCCCGCTCATTCCCGGCGACGCGGCAACGATGCAGGCGTATCTCCAGTCGCCCATGGTGGCGCCAGCAGACGGGCGTAACGGGTGGCGCTATCCCCCCGTGGCTTATCGGACCCGCGAGGGATTCCTCTTGCGCGTTGCGCTCATTTCGGATTGGGAGAGCCCCGCTCCGCCTCCCGTCGTGCGGCTGTCGGCCGCCGTGGATGCGGGGCGTTGCGTCAATGGCAAAAAGCTAACTGAAGAGATAACGCGCCGAAGAGGCATCCACTGGACTGCACTCAGCGACAGCGGGAAGCGAAGTGGATGGACCGCCATCGACTCCGCAAAGTACGTGACCGTCAACCAGTGGGGCGATTGCGTGTCGTCGATCGCCATCGACGTTCGTCGGCAGCCCAGAATGTCACCGCCGATTCGGCCGATGAGAATCGACGCGTCCGGCCATGTGGTGCCGGTCGCCTTTCCTCGGCACTGACCGCCTGCGGCATTGAAACGCCTTCCTGGCCAGCTTCTTTTTTGCGCAATGCGGTCCATGTATCGCTGAAACCCCCGCGCTTTCCGTTTTTCACCAGGCACATCCGGACATGGCGGTCGTGGCATTTACTCATGCTGGTCGATGAGAAAGGGGTGGTACGCAAAGCGGTGCACACGGACGATATCGCGCCTTCTGGAAAGCCACTGGACCTGTCCTCGCTGAGTGCATGGGCCATGGACACACACTGAGGCGGGGCAATGTTACGTACGGCTGACGCGAACCGCCGTTTCAGAGGCTTGGGGATTGTCCGCCGTCGACGCGCAGATTGACGCCAGTGATATACCCCGCCATGTCGCTGACCAGAAAAGCTGCCGCTGCGGCGATCTCATCCAGTCGGCCCACACGCCGCATCGGGACGTCGGCAAGCAACGGAAGCGCAGCGCGTTCGATCGCCTCCCACGGGGCGCCCTCGTCGACAAGTCCTTGCTCGAGCGCCACCTCCCGAAACCTGGCCTCGAGCGCGTCGCTCTTGACCGTGCCAGGAGAGATGGCATTCACGGTGATGCCCTCTTCGGCGACTTCCTTGGCCAGCGACGCCACCATGGCGTTCATTGCCGCCTTGCTCGCGGAATAGTCCGGCGTGCGCGCCGGCGGCATCGTCGCCGCGGTGCTCGACACGAAGACGATACGGCCCCATCGCGCCGCGCGCATCGCCGGAAGCACCGCCGTGGTCACACGAAGCGCGGCCAGCACGTTCCGGTCAAAGGCTTCTGTCCATGCACCGGCATGTGTGTTGCTCCACCGCTGCGTCGACTTCGCCGATCCGCCTGCGTTATTGACGAGGATGTCGATGCTTCCCACGGCGCGCAGGCCGTGGTCCAGCATCCGGCTGACGTCCTCATCCCTGGTCAGGTCGCCCACGATCGCCGTCGCCCTTCCGCCGGACGCAGCGATCGACACCGCCACCGCGTCAGCCCGGGCGCGCTGCCGACCATGCACGAGCACGTGGGCACCCTCGGCCGCCAGCGTCCGTGCGATGGCCTCGCCGATACCCCTGCTGCTGCCCGTAACGAGTGCGGTCTTGCCTTCCAGTTGCAGATGCATGTCGGTATGGTCGCCTCTGTCTTGTGAACCACAAGGGTGGCGGGCGATGTCGAAAGTAACAACTACGCACTTAAAAGTGCCCACCACGCGACGCGACGAGTGTCTCGGCCCCGACGGCTCCGCCGCGCACGTCGGGCGAGTATTTCGCATGCTCCAGGGACGCTGGAAACTACCCATCCTGTTTCGTCTTTATGCGGACACCACCCTGCGCACGCTCGAACTGAAGCGTTCGCTTGCCGGCATTTCGCAGAAAATGTTGACCCAGCACCTGCGCGAGCTTCAGGCGGACGGTCTTATTCATCGGATGGAGCTTCCGGGAACGGTACGCGGAGTCGCTTATGCCCTTACAGAGATGGGCCAGGGCCTCGTGCCCGTCCTCACCTCCGCACGCGAGTTTTCAATACGATTCGCCGCCAGGCACGCTACGGTCACCCGATCAGCCCGTTCCGAAGCAGGCTCTCGCCAGCATCGATAACCGAGGTAACTGCCGGACGGGTCTTCCACCCCAACACACGTGCCACCTTCGAGGTGTCCACCGTTTGTCCACACCCAGATTGGTCGCGGTAGCAGCCGGCTGGGTGCTCCGTACCGGAAAGCCTCGGGCGCAAACGCGCCTCAGTCCTTCGCACCAGGGATGAGTGCAATGCCCGATGCATGCAATACCTCTGTTCGCATCGCCGCGAATGCCTCACCTTCGCGCTGGAGCCAGTCACAGATCAGGTCCACCTGCACCGTATGCGCCGGCGTGGTGATGAAGTGATAGGACGCCTGTGAGCGGACCGCGAAGGGAAAGGGAGCCACCAGCGTCCCACGTTGCAGCTCTTCCATCACCATCGCGGTACGCCCCATCGCGATGCCCTCGCCTGCGACGGCGGCGCCCACGGCCAACATGGCCAGATTGAAGCGCTTGCCAGCGATCAGATCGGTGCAGCGCAGGCCGGTCTCGTCAAGCCACGACTGCCACTCCTGCAGCTCCGACGCTCCCACCCATGGGCGCGCGTCGTGCAAAAGCCACTCGCCGGCAAGGAACCCCTTCGCCCCGATATCCGGATGTGCGTCCATGAACGCAGGACTGGCAACGGGGATGAGGTATTCGTCGAGGAACCCGCGCGCGGTGAGATTTTCGTAGTCGCCAGGGTCGTAACGAATGGCCGCCTGAAGTTGTTCACTGGCCATCCCCGCCATGTCCAGCCGGTGGAACTCGCCGAAGACGCGAATGTCGACCCGGGGGCGACCGCGGCGCAATCCGCTGAGGCGGGGTGTGAGCCATTGCATCGCAAACGACGGCGAGCAACTCAGCGTGATCGGCGTGGCGCCGCCGGGTGCAGCGATATCGGCGAGTGCATGGCGGATCTGCGCAAACGATGCTTCGACCACGGACGCGAGGCGCTCCCCTTCACCGGTAAGGCCAAGCGGCCGCGTGCCCCGCTCGATCAGGCGGAAGCCAAGCGCTTGTTCCAGGCGCTGGATTTGCTGACTGGTGGCGCCCTGGGTGATGTGCAACTCGTCGGCCGCGCGGGTGAAGTTGCCATGCCTGGCCACCGCTTCGAAGGCGCGAAGCCAGGTGAGCATCGAGGATGAAAGCGACCGGGGCATGGCGTGTTCGGAGGGCACGAGCGCTTCCAGAAGGTCAGGGTCGGGGGACAGAAGAACGGGTTCACGGGGCATTAGTCTAACTAATGATGCATCCGCGAAGCTGATTTCCCCACAGTCGATGCAATCGGAACAATGGCCACATCCTCTCAGTGGACCTCATCGATGACTGGCCAATGGATTCACGACGGAAACGAGGCGGCGCACTCGCTTTCAGCCCGCAAGCCGACCTTTTTCCGAAACTTATCCCGCGACGGCGTGGTGTTGCCAGCGCAGCGAGCCGCCATCGCCGGGGCTGAGGCGCGGATGGAGCGCTTCGCCCCGGTGGCGGCAAAAAAATTCTTTGCCCTCCAGGGCACCGATGGACGCATCCGCTCGCCCCTGCTCAACGCCGATGCGTTGGCCGCGCCATCCGGGTTCAGCGGGCATCCCTCCTCGCTCTTCGTCAAAGCGGACCACGTCTTGCCGGTGGCAGGATCCATCAAGGCACGCGGGGGTGCTCATGCCGTCGTTGAGATCGCTGAATCCGCCGCAGGCGGCCCGCTCACCGTAGGGTCGAGCGCTCACGAGTCCCGGGTGCACGCGCAAGAAATTTCGGTCGGCTCGACGGGCAACCTCGGGCTGAGCATCGGTACGTTCGCCACGGCACTGGGATTTCGCGCGACCGTGCACATGTCGTCGCAAGCAAAGGCATGGAAAAAAGACCGCCTGCGCGCCCAGGGGGTGACGGTGGTGGAGCACGAGGGCGACTACCTCGACGCCCTGGCGGAGGCCCGTCGTTCCGCGCTGAAACGTCCTCACCACCATTTTATCGATGACGAATCGTCGGAAGCCCTGCTGTATGGCTATGCGGCAGGAGCACGGGAGCTGGCCGGGCAACTCACGCGTGCCGGACGCACTGTCGACGCGGATCGCCCGCTCTTCGTCCACGTGCCTTGCGGCGTCGGCGGAGCACCGGCAGGCATCGCGCTGGGGCTGCATGCGATCTACGGCCCCGACGTGCACTGCTTTTACGCCGAACCCACGGAAGCCCCTAGCGTGCTCCTGGCGCTGGCGACGGGTGAGGCGACGCGTTCGGTGTACGAGCTGGGCCTGACTGGCGTCACACAGGCCGACGGGCTGGCGGTCCCGCGCGCGTCGCCACTGGCGGTCGGGTTATCGCGCCATGTTGCCGCCGGGGTCCATACCGTGACCGATGCCCAGCTGCTGCGTGCGCTGCGTTGCGCCCACGACGCGATGAACCTGCGTCTGGAGCCCTCCGCGGCGGCCGGCTTCGCAGGCGCACAGGCACTCTCGGGACGCCTGGGCGAAGACTATCTTTCGAGCATCGGTTCGTCCGCCCGCCTCGACGCGGTGACCCACGTCGTGTGGACCACCGGCGGCGCATTGGTACCCGATGACGAGTTCGAGCGTTACCTGCAGCACCCATCGATCCATTCTTAGGAGAACGATATGCCACTCGCACGCATCACTTTGCTCAAGGGACGCTCATCGGAAACGCTCCGCGCCATCGCGGACGGGGTCCATGCCGCACTCGTCGACACCTACTCGGTGCCTCACGACGACCGCTTTCAGATCATCGAGCAACGTGAACCCGGAGAGATCATCTACAGCCCGACCTATCTGGGCATTGAACGTACCGACGACCTCGTGATCGTCCACATCGTTGCAGGCCACTGGCGTGATGAGTCGGCCAAGCGCGCCTTGTATCGCGCCATCGCCGATCGCCTGACGGTTGAGGCAGGCCTTCGAAGGGAGGACATTCAGGTCATCATCACCTCGAACGATAAGCCGGACTGGTCGTTCGGCAACGGCGTGGCTTCCTACCTCCCGGCTTGAACCGTGATCAACAGTATCTGGAGAACGCAATGATTGTTCTTGTGACTGGCGCGACCTCGGGGTTCGGCGCCGCGATGGCACGGCGATTTGCGACAACTGGCCATCAGGTGATCGCAGCGGGCCGTCGACGTGACCGACTGGAGTCGCTGATTAATGAGCCGGGTATGGACACGATTCATCCGCTCCAGCTGGACGTGCGTGACCGCGCGGGCATCGACGCAGCCCTCGCCAGCCTCCCCGATGCGCTGACCGACATCGATCTGCTCGTCAACAACGCCGGCCTGGCGATGGGCCTCGACCCTGCACAGTCCGCCGACATGGCCGACTGGGAATCCATGGTCGACACCAACATCAAAGGCGTCATGTACATGACCCGGGCCGTGCTTCCCGGCATGGTGGAGCGTGGTCGTGGGCACGTCGTCAACATCGGTTCCATCGCCGCGACCTACCCTTACCCGGGCGGAAATGTTTACGGCGCAAGCAAGGCATTCGTCCGGCAATTCTCGCTGAATCTGCGCGCCGATCTGGCGGGCACGGGCGTTCGGGTCACCGACATCGAACCAGGCCTCGCAGGTGGGTCGGAGTTCTCGGTGGTGCGCTTCGGCGGTGACCGCGATCGCGCGGAGAAGCTGTATGCCGGAACCGACCCGCTCACCCCGGAGGACGTCGCGGAAGCCGTGTTCTGGGCCGCGAGCCTGCCACGTCACGTCAACATCAATGCCATTGAGCTGATGCCCGTCACTCAGTCTTTCGGCGCATTGCCGATCCATCGAACCCCTTGAGGTCATACCATGAAGGCATTCTCTACGACCCTGCTGCTTGCAGCCTCCGCCGTCTCGGCCCATGCGGCCACCTTCCCTCCACTCGACCGCAAATCCGTGCTCGAAGCGACACTCCCGGATGCCAATCCTCCGGTGCGCCTCGTGCGCGGTGCGAGCATCCGCTTTGCGCCAGGCCAACCGACCGGCGTGCACCTGCACCCGGCATCCACGGTAGGCGTGGTCACGGAAGGCAGCTTCGTGTTTCAGCCGGACGGCGAGCCGTCCCGCATCCTGCATACCGGTGACTCATTCTTCGAGCCTGCGGGCCACCGGATCACGCATTTCGATAACGCGTCCTCGACGGAGTCAGCGGCCATCACCGTCTTTTACCTGACGGACACGGCGGACCGCCCGCTCATCAAGGCGCTGGGCGGCCAATGACGCCGGGCGCTCCCTGCAACCGAACGCGACGTCAGCTCATAGGCTGGGCTGCGCACTTGCCGCTGCTGGCTTTTCTACACGCCGCGCCGCCCATCGCCCGCGGAGCCACCCCCTGGAAAGAGACTATGCCGAACCGTTCAAACACAGAAGCCACACTGCCTGAAGGAATACGGCGGCGATCGCTGGCGGGCAGCAATGGACTGACGGTCAGTTTGCTTGAGGCAGGTTACGAGCAGGCGAACCGCCCGTTGGTGTTGCTGCTACACGGATTCCCGGAGCTTGCGTACAGCTGGCGAGCGACGATGCTGCCGCTGGCCGCCGCTGGATATCACGTCGTCGCCCCCGACCAGAGAGGGTTCGGTTCGACGACGGGATGGGACGCCCGTTACGACGGTGACGTGGCCTCGTTTCGAACGCACAACTACGCAAGAGACGCACTGGGCGTGGTCGAAGCGCTTGGGTACCGCGCCGTCCACGCCGTGGTGGGCCATGATTTCGGCGCCATGGTGGCGGCGTATTGCACATTGGTCCGTCCGGATATTTTCAGGTCGCTCGTAATGATGAGCTTTCCATTCGATGGGCCGCCGCCCATCCCGTTCGATACGACCCGGTCGCCCCCGGTGCGGCAAACGCCGTCACCCGCGGAGCAGCTCGCCCAGCTGTCCCCGCCACGGGAAGACAGCATGGTCTGGTTCGGCTCGCGCGGAGCGGATGCCGACATGCTGCACGCACCGCAAGGACTCCACGATTTCCTGCGCGCGTACTTTCACGTAAAGAGCGCGGACTGGGCGGGCAATCACCCGCACCCCCTAAGCGGGTCGATAGCCGAGCTGGCGACCCTGCCGACGTACTACATCATGGAGAAAGACGTCGGCATGGCAGCGACGGTAGCTCCCCTCATGCCGACGCCAAGCCAGGTCGCCAGCAATCGCTGGTTTACCGAACACGATCTCGATGTCTACGCCGCGGCGTTTCAACGCACGGGGTTTCAAGGCGGGCTCAACTGGTTCCGATGCCACGCTGGTCCGATCGGGCGTTCCGAACTCGAGTTGTTCACCGGGCGCACCATCGATGTACCCTCAGCTTTCGTTTCCGGGCGGTCCGACTGGGGCGCCTACCGAAAACCTGGAGCACTCGAGCGCATGCAATCCAGCGCGTTCACACGAATGGAAGGCGTGTATTTCATCGAGGGTGCCGGCCACTGGGTCCAGCAAGAACAACCGGACCGCTTCAACGCCCTGTTGCTTGAGCTGCTGGAACGCAACGGTCGCTCATAAGGCGACCGAGCGGACGCTCTCGCTCAGATGTTGTAGCCGCCGGCGACTTCGATGGACTGCCCATTGATCCAGCCGCTCTCTTCCGTGAGCAGCTGCGCGATAACGCGACCGACATCCTCGGGTTCACCCACGCCGCTACGCATCGAGTCTCTCGCCGAACGCGCCACCTTGGTCTGGCACCGTCTCAGGATGCAAAACGGATCGTTGGGGAGGCCCGGTCGCACGGGCGGCTGACTTCCTGAGGTCCCTCGGGCTCGAATACATACGCGGCCAGACCGAAGCGACAAGCTGAAAAGCATCGCAATTTCTTGCGCAAACTTTACGCGGACGGCGGCGCAGTGTCCCCTGTTTTTACGGCGCCGTCCCTATTGTCCTCGGTTCCGCTCCATGGCCCCCGCTGGCAGGAGCCGCATCTGGAACCACTGTGAAGACACCTGCATTCATTGCCGCCTTCGTCGCGCTCTCCCTGTCTGGCTTCGCGCACGCACAGGCCACCGACGACAGCCCTCTGTGTACCGACCGCCCGACCAAAGCCAATGCCACCTGCCCCGTTCCCGAAGGCCATTGGCAGCTGGAAACGGACATTGGGAACACCGTTCATGACGCTCAAGGGGCGAACAAAACGGATACGTCGTATCCACTCAATCCGACGCTGAAATACGGCCTTGGGGGCGCCACCGACCTGGAAGCCACATGGGCGCCCGACGTGCGGGTCCACACTCGTGCAGATGGCAACCACCAGCGTCGACACGGTCAGGGGGACCTGGTCGTTCGCCTGAAAACCCGGCTCTACAGTTCTGACCAGGCCTCGGTGGCGATCATCCCTTTCGTGAAAGCACCTACCGCGCGCTCTGGACTGGGGAACGATCGGTGGGAGGGCGGGTTAGCGGTACCCGTCGGCGTCACGCTACCGGCCGGCTTTTCGCTCACGCTGGGTCCGGAGGTCGACTACCTTGCGGACGCCGACGGGGATGGGCACCACGCGGCGCTGAGCAATCTGGTGAACGTGGCGCACGCCCTCTCGGACCGGCTGACACTGGCCGTGGAGTATTGGGAGCAACGCAACTGGGACCCCGCAGGCACGATCAAGCAGCAATCGGCTGACGTGGCCTTGAGCTTCGCGATCGCGCCTCGCTTCCAGGTGGATGTGGGGGCGAATTTCGGTCTGAACGATCAGACGCCAGATCAGCAGTTTTACCTTGGGTTTGCGCATCGGTGGTGACCGCGTAGGTTTCGCGTAGAGCCTCGCTTTGGCTGGTTGGCGATCGTTCTTCCCAGTCCTTCGGCTTGACCGGGATAAGGTCGGAGCACTCATGTGCACTACCCAGTAATATTGGGTCAGAGACAACAAGCCGGCCCCCCAGTCAACTTGCAAATGAGGTCGAAAGGGTGAACAGCATCAATTGGGCAAGTATCCTGAATGACCGTCAATACATTGGGTTTCGAATTACGATGATCGGGGTGACCATCGGATTCATCGCATTCGTCATCGCGGTTTGTGGATTCATGTATCTGGGCGTCTCGGCGTTTGTTCTCGGCCTATCGACGGCGGTGACAGGAATCTTGATCAATGTCTCGCATGTAAATCGCCGGAAATAGCCATGATCTGCGTAAACGACGCCTGAGTAGTTCTGGAGTTGGCGATGAGAGGGATTTCCCACTTCGCACTGTCCGCCACGCGATGGCCTCGGCCCCTGCTTTCGCCTCATCCCCGTTTAAAGCTCCCGAGGCTCCGGCTGAGGTAACTGCCGCGGCCCCAGCCGGCACCATGCTGCTGTCATTTGCCAGCAGTGGCGACCAACCGAATGCCGACGCAGCAGCCGTCTTCGAGACCGCGCCGGACAAAGACGACGTCCGTCCTCATCAACCACAGCAAGGACAACAAGTTTTCGTTCGTGCACGGAAGTGCCACTGTTGATGCTATGTAGAAAAGTCAGGCGGGTGACTGCAACCCGAAGAACTGGACCATCCTCGTGCAAGAACAGGGCGGCTGTATTTCGCTTGTACGCGACGCGTCCTTGCGCCCTTTGAATTCCAACCCAGCGCCTTTTTCACAAACGCCTGGTGCGGAGGTTTGGGATTTGGAACGCGCTCCTTCTTTCCACCGACGACAACAACGCGGGTGTCAGTCCACTCGGTGCTAAGGAGCGAGGGTCCACCTTTCATTTCGAATAAAAAAGAATCGAGCACCTGCCTGAAAGAGCGTGTCACCGTGCTTATTCTCAACCCGTCCGGAGAGGTAGGCATAAAGTCCCGGCAACCCCTGCGTGCCCGCAGCCAACCACTGTGCGTCGCGCGCTGCCGTTGCGACCGTCCTTTACCAAGGATCTTCCAAGTCCGCCATCACTACTCCCCTCCTGTTCGAGACCCACGGCGTCTCTCCGCGAGATCAGACGCTTGGCTACCGCGTCGCACCGATCCGAGCGGTCTCTTCGACGGCCACTGCGCATTCCCGAATTCCGAAAAGCGGAAACGTGGCCGATTTTGCGTAGGAGCTTACCTACATCCGAATGAGAGACACCGCACATCCGTAAGAGATTGCGACCTACTACCATCAGGAACGGCGTAGGGGGCGCCGTCTATTTGCAAAGGAGATGTGCCGCATGCTTCATTCGCTTCGTTTATTCGCCATGACGCTACTGGCGATCACCCCTCTCACCGCCTTGTGCGCCACTGGTCCTCTGGAAGTGACCTTGCGCACCTCCGAGAATCCGCAGGAGGCAGAACTGGGCATCGTGGTCGTTACGGTCACCAATCAGTCCGATCGTTCGCTCTTGATCCTCACTGCCGACAGCGCCTTGGTCACCGATGGCGACCACTTGTTCAACGACGTCATGTCCGTCACGGATGCGGACGGGCACGCTGTGGCTTATCACGGTCGCGCGGTGCGACCGGCCCTGGGCAACCCTCAGGCTTACGCGACACTCGCCCCAGGGGAGCGCAAGTAATCGCGCGTTGATCTGCCCGCGAACTACGCGGTGGACGGAGGCACCTACACGGTGACTTATACCCAGCGCTACGGCGAAGTCGGAGAAATGGACCCCGACGCAGCTCCGGCCCGCGAGGCGCATAGCAACGCTTTGAAGTTTTACGCGAACACCAATCTGATCCAAGCCAAGCGAGGAGCCGCCACGGCGCTCTTGAAGCCTGCCGCTGCCAGGGCCCCGGGTCCGGATAACACGTGTCGTGAAACGGACGAACATCCGGACCGCACCACCATCAATGAGGCGCGCAGCCTGGCTGCCAGTTGGGCGTTCTTCGGATATTCCGACGCGGGCGATCTGTTCGGAACCTCTTACGGCCCGGACGCCACCGGCAAGATTGCGTGGCGAGCCAAGTTGAGCAACGACGCCAACTACACTACCTGGTTCGGCGCCCCGCAGGACACGTCCCCGACATTTCCCGACCCGCCGAAGCGGGAAGACGTGTGGGATGCCGGGGATTTCCTGCCCCTTCATGTCACAAAGGCCATCTGGGCCCGGGTGAACACCACGGACAGTTACTCCTGCGGCTGCGCGGCACAGTATGAGGAAAATGGCACTGCCGCGTGGACCGAGCCTACCGTGACGCATATCTGCAGCTGGTTTTGGGAACTGCCCTTTTCGACGTACGACGTGGACAATCAGGTGCTAACAATCATCCATGAAAATGGGCATCACGCGGACAGTTATGGTCCGTATGTTGGCGATCACGCGGGTGCCTATGGCCGCAGGCAAGCCAAAGCATTTGCGTTGGCGAACCGCGAAAAGGCGCTGGTCAACGCAGACAACTTCGCTGCGCCAGTTTACGCGCCCTAATCGAAACGCTTCGCATGAAGTGACTCGGACTAGATGTACATATCCACAGCCACTCACTGCTATGACGGTCAAACCACTCAGGACCAAACAGTTCTCGCTGTGTACGGACATCAGTCAGATACGTGCATCACAGTGAGGGGCCCTTCGATCCCGCGCGGTGGCATCCGGCATTCCGGACAACGTGTTTATTCAAAGCAGCCAGGATCATTCAGGGCGACGAAACGTCCCCGTTCATCACTATCTAGTTCTTAGGCAACTGCGTTCCGGCGAACCACTCCGCGTAGGGTGTGTTCTTCACCATGTGCCGGTTGAGGTCTTCGGCGCCATCGGTCCACCACACCGGGCCCCGCTCCCCCAATCCAACCTTAGCGTCGTTCACGGCGCGGCGTGCGGCGGCGAGGTCCTTCGCGTCCTGACTGGCCTTTGCCGCTTTGACGGCACGCCGGGCGTCCATCAGTTCGTCGACCAAACGCCTACGTTGCTGCTCATCCAAGCCTGGATTGGACGTTCGCCAGAGCCGTCCTCTCACGATCAGATATCGGCCGTCTGGGGTTATTAGGGTATTCATTGGCTATCGTGGAGTTAGCGCGTCAGTAATGGTGCTTGCTGCTGGCCCTGTTCCACAGTATGCGGCCACTGCGCACTGCGCCGAGCGATCGAGGTATCAGCCGGGTCCGACAGAGCGCTTAGCCCCGGCCCCGGCCCCGGCCCCGGTAGAGGTAACCCTCGCCCAGCCCATTGCTTTCATTGCCGCCATACATGAGTTCCGCCAGTGGCTTCGGATCGCCGTTCATGCCGCCCGGTGTGCGGCCGGGCCGTCGGGACTCTCCCGCGCGGAGCGGACCGGAACGGTATCGAGGCCCCGAGGGTAACGAAAGCCCTCCCACAGATGGATCACGCCACCCGACTCCTGGGTCACCTGGGCCATCAAGTTGGCCAATTTCCTTAGGCGAGGTGCCGGCGCGTGGGCAGCGACAAGCAGATCGGCGTCGCGTTGGGTCGTCATGAATCCGTCCTGTGATGGACAGTGTTACAGGGCGTCGGGCACAAACTTTGCCAAGCACTCATGCTTGGCACGCTTGGCCTTCGGAATGGGCACTGCAGCAGTGATGCCATACGGATCGCCCGTCCGCTGGTCCAGCGGATCGAGGAAGGCGCCGGCGTGGTAGTCCACGTCACAGTCGTCGTATTTGTCGCAAACCTTCAACTTCGTACAGATGACTTTCCCATCCCGCTCGTAGACGTAATAGGTGGCTTCCGAATACGGCGGTCGGGGATAGGATTGGGTACGGATGGTCACGGCCGGCGACTGTGCGGCACAAGCCGAGCTGAACAACGCAAGGCCGATCAGAAGGAGCCAAGCGGTCCCGCGCGGGCGTGAAGGCATGACATGATCCTTGAGTGGAATATCCGAAGGTCTGATGGTGCCCCATGCTCAGGCCGCAGCCAACTCGGCACGACATGCCAAATCGGAGACAAAATATCCGAGCCCACCGCTATGCGTGGTTCGGCCGCAGCGCCAGCTCGCACGAAGGGCAGCCTGAGGCTCCCCAAGCTCGATCGGGTGCCGCGCAGCATGCCGGGGTGGCGGAGGGCTACTGGCACCAGCGACGCCGCAGGGCTTCCTTAGTGTTCGGGCGACTTACGAAGCAGTTTTCTGGTTTCTCGCGCGTCAATTTCAATACCGAAGAATTGAAAAACTGAGCGAGGTCGCCGACCGTCTAAATGCGGTTCCGCCGGAGCCCCACTCGCATGAGGTCGCTGATGACTGGAAAGTGGCCTTGCCCTAGCCAGATTGGCTTTATGCAGTGTCAGATGCAGGCTGCGTAGATCGCGGATGTGATTGTTGAGAACTAGTGCCAGGCTTAGGCAGCCGTCATTGCCACCCTGCCGTGCGCCGCGTCAGCTATTCTTTGACTTCCCCCATTTGGAGTTGGCGATGAGAAGGATGATCCGTTTTGCACTGTCCGCCATGGCGATGGCATCGGCCCCTGCTTTCGCCTCATCCCCATCTAAAGCTCCTCCCAACGCTCCGGCTGAGGTAACTGCCGCGGGCCCCGCCGGCACCGCGCTGCTGTCATTTGCCAGCAGTGGCGACCAACCTAATGCCGACGCAGCAGCCGTCTTCGAGACCGCGCCGGACAAAGACGACGTCCGTCACCGGACTTTGGTGATGTTTGGCAAGAAGGGCGGCAAGTTTGTTCCGGATTTTTCCAGTAACAAACTCATTGCCTGCTCCAAATGCAGCCAGTTCCACGATGACCAGTTCCATCCCGCACATGTCAAGGTCTCACTGGGGCGCGTTCGCATCGAGCAATTCGACGCAGGTGAGAAGCCTTCCCAGACTATGCTGGACCTTGTCCGGAAAAGCGACGGCTGGCATGTGGCGAGCGCGACTCGGGAGACTTTCGTTGCCGGAGAAGATGAGGGCAAGAGCGAGAAATTGATACTACCCCGTTCCGGACTTGCCAAAGATCTGGATGCAAAGTGGACTGTGCCTGTGTTCCTCAACACAATCCTCATTAACCACAGCAAGGACAACAAGTTTTCGTTCGTGCACGGAAGCGCCACTGTTGATGCCATGTGGAAAAGTCAGGCGGGTGACTGCAACCCCAAGGACTGCACCATCCTCGTGCAAGAACAGGACGGCTGTATTTCGCTAGTACGCGACGCGTCTTCGCGCCCGTTCGGGGCTGCCACACCTGATCCGAAAGACGAGGACGCCGCTACAGCCAAAGCGATGAACGCTTGTAATGCCGCTGGCGGGAAGTCTTGCGAGAAAGTCAGAACGGATTGCTCCACCGGCATCCTTTGAACCACCCATGATGGCCAATTGGTCAATGAAACGGAGAGAATATGGACGTTATTTCAGACAAGAAAGTAAACCGCCTGGTAGCTGGCTACGACACCACCAGGATCTACGAACTGGAAGACAAAACCTGGCTATCGGCCGAGGCCGGGACAGTGTCATGGCGCAACAACAATCCCGGCAACCTGAAGCTGGAATTTTCCGGCAGTGAGAAAAACTCCCACTCCGGTCGAACCAAGGACGAAGCGCTAGAGGCAGCCAAACACACGTACAAGGGTGTCGTAGACCTCGACCATCACGGGAACGTTGTTTTCGAAAATTATGATGCCGGTCGCGCGGCACAGATGCAGCATATTCAAAAACGCCATCCCGAACACACGGTTGAGGAAATCATCCGTGGATACTCGACACCGGACTATAGCGGGCCTGTTCACTACGACGCTCAGGCAAACGACATCTATAAGGTCGCAGCCTCGGAAGGCCAGGACCTTCACGGCAAGAAGGTCAAGGATATGACCGACAAGGAGCTCGGCGCCCTTGTCGACGGTATATCTCATTTCGAAGGGTGGAAAGCAGGCTCTGTCAAGCCAACACCAGTTATGACGGAAGAACAGGTAGCTGCACTGAAAGCCGCCCACCCATCAAACCGCCATGAATCGTCCCTCCACACGAGTGGCCATACGGCAGCCCATGTACTGAAGCAAGGCGCCCACGGTGTGGCAGTCGGAGCCTTGCAGTCCGACTTGGCCGCCCTAGGCTTTACTGCAAAAGACGGCAGTGCCATACATCCCGACCAGCACTTTGGTCCACATACGAAAGAAGCAGTCGAAGCCTTCCAGACGGCGCACGGGTTAAAAGCCGATGGCGCCGCAGGACCGGCGACGATGGCCGCCATCACGGAAACCAAAGCGCACACGCAAGATGTCCCCACTCTTCTCGATGCTCGACATCCGGCCCACGGCATGTTTCAACAGGCCCATGCCTGCGTTGCCCGCATCGACGAGAGTCAGGGGCGTGTACCTGGGGTGCACACGCAGAACTTTGCAGGCTCTCTGACTTCGGCGGCCACGGCAGCCGGATTCAATCGCGTCGACCACGTCGTGTTGAATGACGACGCAAGCAAAGGATGGGCCGTCCAGGGCGAATTGAACTCCCCATTAAAGCGATACACCGAGGTCAATGTGATGCAAGCCATCCAGACTCCGCTTGCACAAAGCAGCCAGGAGGCGGCGGTGAACGTCCAGAACAACGCTCAGCAGCAAACGCAGGCACAGCAACAGCAGCAGTTCCAGCAGCAGGATCAAACGCAGCACGCAATGGGTCCTGCTATGGGGCGATAAAGGATTCACTGGGCGGCGGCACGACTCCGCCGCCTGGTGCACGTGCCCGCCCTTGGTGCCTTCCCCATTGCTGTACCAAAGCCAAAGTCTAGCCGCGGGTTGGACCAGTTTGATCGTCGGCGATACGTTTCGCCCCGAAGGTTGCCCCCGAACCGGCGTCCAGGCGCACGATGCGTTCTTCGCCGCTAGCTAGCCGCGCACGGAATATACAGAGCTCCCCATCGACCAGCTCGAAAAGCTCGGCCTCCCCCTCGCCCTCGAGCCAAACCCAGGCCCCGAGCAACACGTCAAGGCCGGGATCGCCGCTCCGTCGCGGCAGCGAGGCCCTGTGGCGCAACCTAGCTGCGGCGCGCCCATGCAATCGCACGAGCATTTTCTCGCCACCAGAACCATAGACCGGAACACGCCCCGCAATGATGGCGTTCACCCGATCGAGCGACGCCTGCCAGCGTGTGACCGCCGCCGGATGCCACACCCAGTGCCGAGGTGCCTGGTGCAACACCCAGTCCGCCAGGTCCGCTGTCTCTACGCCTGCAGCACCTGAGAGATCGACCTCGACCATCCTGAGCCCCAGCCCCCGTACACGCTCTTCCTTGACCTCATCGACCTTGTGGGTGACCCGGACCTCGACCAGCACCTGCCCCTCCCCGTCATCGAGCACCACATCGGCGTGGCTGCCCGCTGCGCAGATGACTACCTGGCAGGACAGTCGCGCGGAGGCCCGGCGGCAATTCCTCGCCGCGGCTGGCTGCGCTGTGGACGTTGAGCTGGCCATCGACAAAGGGGGTGGCCGACACAACCAGACGACGTATCGGCTTCGTTTTCCGGCGCTGCCTGTGAGCGAGGCGGATCCCTCTTCCGAGGCCGAGGTCGCCCCCTCCTCAGGCTCTGTGGAGCCGGTCAGCTTCGGAGAAAGGGTCGTTTACCGGATGGAACCGGCAACTCCGTCATGGCTGGTTGTGCCCTTCATCGGACGCGAGGCCTTCCACATCCGATCGGCCAGGGGCGTCGTCTTCATCGCCATGGTCGGCCTGCCGTTCCCGCTGGCGGTACTTTGCGCCTATGCGAGTGCTTTCATCTTGTGGAGTAAGGCCGGGGCGTTTGCGGGATGGCCAGCGCCATTGGCATTCGTTGCAACCATTGCTGCCATCCTGACCTGGTCAATGCGGCCGTTCTGGCAGTTGCCGAACCTTCGCGTGACCATCGCCCCGGAATGGGCGGTGGGGATTAGTCAGTTCTATGCTCAACTGCGTCTTACGCGCGATAACGATAAGAAGCTCGGCGGGCGCTTCGATCTTGTGCGGTTTTATGGGTCGTGCCCCATTTGCGCCGGTACTGTCGAGATACGGGATGGTGGACGGGCGTGGCCGGGGCGATTGGTTGGATGCTGCTCGGATAGTCCGAGGGAGCATGTTTATGGGTTCGACGCTGTGACGCTGGATGGGAGGCTGCTGATTGGCCGCTAGCAAGCAGGGCAGCGCCTTCTTCCCTGCTTTGGCGTGGCGCGCGCCTCGCATCTACCCGTGCGAGAGCGGCCTCTGCGATGCCCCCTGATTTGCGCCAGAGCGGTTCTCGAAAACACCTTGATCAGTCATTTCCGAGATGTATCTTTTTGGGGGCCGGAATCGAGACGGAGCCGCTACTCAAATTTGGGGGTGTCGCGACGCAGAACTGTCCATAGGGACTCAGCCCGGCCGTCAGCTCGACCAGGGCTGCCCTAACGATCCGCGTTGCAAGCCCTTTGCCATGATGCGATGTTCGTGTTGCCCAGGCGGGGTAGAGGTGGGGTGCGCCCTAAAGAGGTTGACCGAGAAGAGTCGCGGCTACGATCACCCCCATGATGAACCGATGCGCAGAACCGCGGACATTCAGCCGATAACGAACCTGTCGCGGTTCTGCTCGATGAACTGGTCCAGGGTGGTAAGCGGCACGCCCCACCGACGAACGGCATCGAGATCGACCTTGTAGCCCTCGACGTTGTTCCACGACTCGGCTTGAAAGAACAGATCGCCGTCGGGTCTGGCGCGCCTCTCTTCTTCGGACAGCGTGACGGCCGTGACCGTCTTTCCGGTGGCCTCAACGATCTTGGCCGCGACCTCGGGCAAGGTAAAAGTCTCCGCCGCGAGATCGATCTCGTGACCGTGGAAGCGTTCGGGCTCGGCAAACGCAGCTGCGGCGAATTCGCCAATGTCCTTCGCGGCGATCCAATCGATGCCGCTCTCCGATGCGATCGCCGTCTCAAACCTACCCACTTGTCGAAGGGTTGGGAACTGCATGTCGGCCTGCGGCGGCAAGAGGTCCTCCATAATCATGGCTGGCTTTAGGATCACCCAGTGCCGGAAACCCTGCGACTTGACCATGTCATTCACAGCCGCCTTGTTGTTCCAGTACAGCGGCTCCCAGCGTCCCTCGTCCCAACCCACGAAACGCTCCTGATCGCCCGCCCGGGCGACGGAGGTGTGGACAACCATGTCGACGCCTGCGCGACCGGCAGCTTCTATGAACGCCTTCCCGGTAACAATCTCGGTATCCGGATCCCCTGGATGCGAACCCATCTGCACAGAAAATGCGCCAGCCACCCCGGCCATTGCAGCATCAAGGCTGGCGGAGTCGTGGTAATCGCCCTTCACGATCTTGGCCCCGCGAGCGGCCAACACCTGGGCCCCCGGCGAAGTGGGATCGCGCACCAGTGCTCGGACGGAACGGCCTGCCTTCAGCAGCGCGTTGGCGACTGAGCTGCCTTGCTTGCCTGTAGCGCCGCCAACGAGGATGGGACGGGGATCTAAATAGGACACGGAAAACCTCCTGTAGGTAACTGAGCGAACGCCGCCCTGTCAGGTCGGTCAAACAATGGCGCACAAAAATACGAAACGCAATGGTTTCGGAACTGTTGATTTTCGTATAATTCATGTATATCTGTCGGATGAACCAACAAGCTCCGAGCCACCAGCATCGATTACCGCCCGCTGACCGGGGACGAAGCCAGGACAAGGGCCGCGACGAGGTCATTATCCGAGCTGCGCTCGAACTGCTCGCGGACAAGGGGTATCGCGATCTCACCATGACCGATGTTGCATCGCGAGCGGGCGTGTCGAAGGCGACGCTTTATCGGCGGTGGACGGCAAAAGCGGACCTCGTTGCCGATGCCGTCGCAACGTTACGGCCGATGAGCGCACCGCGTTATCCCGGCACATCCTTGCGGGACGATCTCATTGCCTTCATTGATCAGGCTGGCAGGTGCGAAGGCAGCCCCCCGGTTGTCACGGCCACCATGGAGATGGCACGCTCCCACCCGGACCTATTTCAGACGCTGACGGAAAGGTTCCGCGTATACGTCCGAACGGAACTGCAAGAGCTCGCCACGCGGTCGGCCGAGACGGGCCACGAGCCGCTGCCAAAGGACAAGCTCGACGTCCTTTCCGACACCGTCGTTGCCCTCCTGGCTCACCACACCGGGCCTGTCGGGGAATCGATTCCAGTAGAGCGTCTGATCGCACTGGTCGACCATGTGTTGCTGGCCGCAATGGCGGGTCATCCGTTTCGGCGTGTCAAGTCCGATCATTCTTAATCCTGCCCCGTTCTTCCTGAGCACGATCACGCAAGGCGCCAGTGTCTCGAGCGACCAGCTGCTCGGAAAACTGCCGTCAGCGAGGCACGGCAATCGCCTGCACCGAGTCCACTAATGTGCGTGACCAGACATCGTCACGATTGCCGTTGGTCAAGTAGACGATGACGTAGTGATCGTCCAGGTTCGCGCCATAGAGGACGCGGACGCGCACCTTCGTGCCTCCGTCGTGCCCCAGCTCATGCCAGCGGCCGGCTTCACCGTATTCCCAACCGGATGCAAAACCACCTGAATTACCATTGGGAAAGGAATACGGATGCCAGTACTTGACCAAGGCGTCGCGTGGAACCAGCTTCCCATCGGCAACAGCCGACATGAAGGTCTCCAAGTCCTCCAACGTGGAGACGATACAGCCTTGGGCGATGGCGTAATCGGGCCAGTTGATCTGCGGATCGAGGACGGCGCGCCCATTCTCCGCGTGATAGCTGCTTACCATGTCGCGGGGCGGGTGCGAAGGCTCCAGCGACGTGTGATGCAGGCCCAAGGGTCGAATGATTCGCTCCTCCACAAGGGCCCGGTATCGCTTGTGCGTTACGTTTTCGAGCACCGCCTCCAACACCAAGTAGTTGGTTCCCGAATAGCGCGTCTGCACGTTTGGGGCGGAAGTGACTGGCCGCTGGCTCGTGGCGTCCCATGCCGCTTCGAGTGAAGGAGGAAAGGGGCGCGCCATATTCTGCGAGTCGAAGAAATCGGGTAGTCCCGACACGTGATTCATGAACTGATCGACGCGGATGGCGCGCCATGCCACGGGCAGGTTCGCGACGTAACGCGAGGCAGGCGCACTCAGGTCAATCTCCCCCTCTTGCACGAGCTGAAGGATCAACGTGTTGGTGAATAACTTGCTCACCGAATAGATGGGAAAGGGCGTGCTCGGAGTGATGGGCTTTCCACCCTCCAATGCCGTTGTCCCTGTCATCCCCTCGTAGATGAGCTGGTCGTTGTGACGAACGCGCACCGCCTGAGCCGGAATGCCGTGACCTAAAGCGTTCGCCTTGAGCTGGGCGTTGAGGGCTTCTTGCAGATCGGCCGCCCGTCCCGGACCGCTGATGGCCGCACAAAGGCCGACGACGAGGAGGCATGCCTTCATCTTATTCACCTTGAGAACTAGGCCGTCAGGATGCCACAGCAACCGAGGACCCGCGCGCCCGCCGTTGTCGCCGCGACATGAGCGATGATGGAGCCCGGCCGGGTTGAATATGACGAGACGGGTGCGGTTTATTGCGGCTGCATTTTCTTGTCGACGACGCTGCCTCAACGACACCGATAGGGGAACGATCAAGGTGATGTGTTATCCGCATGCGAAGCGCCTATGCGGGTGCCTACCATCGAATTTCTCCAGCCTCTCCTGAGTGGCTGAAAAAGATCACCTTGAGGGTTTATGGCGGAGAGAGTGGGATTCGAACCCACGGTAGGCTCACACCTACGGCAGTTTTCAAGACTGCTGCCTTAAACCACTCGGCCATCTCTCCGTATTTTCACCGCACGCCACCGAGGCATTGCACCCCAGTGGCGCGCCATTGTACCCGACCAACCCGCCAACAGGTCAGGCAATCGCCTCGATCCCCGCCATATAAGGCCTAAGCACCTCAGGCACCTCAATCGACCCATCCTTCCGCTGGAAATTCTCCATCACGGCAACCAGCGTCCGCCCCACAGCCAACCCCGACCCATTCAGCGTATGCACCAACTCCGGCTTCCCGGTCGCCGGATTCCGCCACCGGGCCTGCATCCGCCGCGCCTGGAAGTCCGTGCAATTCGAGCAGCTGCTGATCTCGCGGTACGTATTCTGCGAAGGCAACCAGACCTCCAGGTCGTACGTCTTCGCCGCCGCGAACCCCATATCGCCCGTGCACAGCTGCACCTTCCGGTATGGCAGACCCAGCTTCTGCAACACCGTCTCGGCGTGCCCGACCATCTCCTCCAGCTGAGCCATGCTGGTCTCGGCGGTGGCGATCTGCACCATTTCGACCTTTTCGAACTGATGCTGGCGGATCATGCCGCGGGTGTCGCGGCCGTAGCTGCCGGCTTCGGCGCGGAAGCACATGGAATGGGCGGTCAGGCGCATGGGCAGCTCGTCGGCTTCGACGATGCTCTCGCGGACCAGGTTGGTCAGGGTCACTTCCGAGGTCGGGATGAGGTAGCGCTTCGCGTCGCCGATCTGGGTGGCGAACAGGTCCTCCTCGAACTTCGGCAGCTGGCTGGTGCCTTCCATCGCGGCCGGGTTCACGATCAGCGGCACGTTGTGCTCGAGGTATCCGTGCTGTGTGGTGTGCAGGTCGAGCATGAACTGGGCGAGCGCGCGGTGCAGGTGCGCGAGCTGGCCGCGCAGGACGGTGAAGCGCGCGCCGCTGAGCTTCGAGCCGGCGTCGCCGTCGAGCCAGCCATGGCGGACGCCCAGGTCCACATGGTCCTTGACCTCGAAGTCGAACGCGCGGGCGTGGCCCCAACGGAGAATCTCGAGGTTGTCGTTCTCGTCCTTGCCGATGGGCACGGACTCGTCCGGCAGGTTGGGCAGGCCCAGCGAGATGTCGGCCAGTTTGGCCTGGACGTCGGCCAGGGCCTGTTCGTTCGCCTTGAGCTTGTCGCCGATGCCGGCGACCTCGGCCATCAGCGGGGCGACGTCTTCACCCTTGCTCTTGGCCTGGCCGATCGCTTTGGAACGCGTGTTGCGCAGGTTCTGCAGCTCCTGGGTCTCGGTGGCGAGGGCCTTGCGCTCGGATTCGAGGCGCTCGATCGTGGCGACGTCGAGGTCGAAGTTCCGGGCGGCGCGCAGGCGTTCGGCCGTTTCGGCGAGTTTGCCGCGCAGGAGAGCAGGATCCAGCATGGGTCGGGTTCCGTGGGTGTTCGAACGGAGGATTATCGCAAATTCGGGGGGCCTCATGCCCGCCCGATGCCAGATCCTCGTCGAACCCCACCACTGGCGCCTCAGGGAAGGCGCCATCAGCCCGTCGACGACACGGGATACCCCCGTCCCGTGTCAGGGTTTCAGGCGGCCTTCTCAGCCTGCATCTGCTTCGACAACTGTTCGGACAGCAGCGTCAGCTTCTCATCGGCCGCTTTCTCCTCAGCCAGCGTCGCGACGAGCAGCGGTACGGCATCGGTGTAGCCGAGCTGCTTGGCGAGCGCGATGAGGGTGCCGTAAGAGGCGATCTCATAATGCTCTACCTTGTTTCCGCCGCCGATCAGGGCGGCATCGCGCAGCGGACCTTCTTCGACGCCGTCGATCACTTCCTTGCCCTCTTCGACCAGCCCTTCCATTGCGGCGCACTTGATACGCTTCAGACGGATACCCAGAAGCTCCACGACCTGATCGATGCGCTCGACCTGGCCCTGCGTTTCCTCGAGGTGAGACGTGAATGCTTCCTTGAGCTCCGGAGCCGTCGATGCACGTGCCAGTCGCGGCAGCGACTTGGTGAGTTGCTTCTCGGCGCTGTAGATATCGGACAGCTCGTGGATGAAGAGATCTTCGATGGTTTTGATAGTCATGGCGCTGTCTCCCGGATAAGACTTCCGAAACTAGCGCTATGGATGTTTGCGCGCACCGCAACGCGGGTGAAGAGAGCGAACACCTGAGTGAACGCGGCTCCCGAAAGCTACTTAGGTGTCTCCACCCGTTGCCCGCAATGCTTACCAGGCCGACCCCGGAAACGCATCCAGTGGAATCCGCAGGTAACGCCGACCGTTAGCCTCAGGCTCCGGCAACCGCCCACCGCGCAGGTTTACCTGCAACGCGGGCAGCAGCAGCTTCGGCATGGGCAGCACCCTGTCCCGCCCGTGGCGCAACGCGATGAACCGAGCTTCATCCAGGCCGGCCACATGCGTATTGGTGGCCAGTTGCTCGGCCACCGTACTTTCCCAGCGTGGTTCGCGACCGCCGGGCTGGTAGTCATGCCCGGTGAATAAACGCGTCTCCGGCGGCAGCGACAGGATCCGCTGGATCGAATGCCACAGCATGCTCGCATCGCCGCCGGGAAAATCCGCGCGGGCGCTGCCGCTGTCCGGCATGAACAACGTATCCGCGACGATCGCCGCGTCGCCGATCACGTACGTCACCGATGGCGCGGTGTGACCCGGCGACGAGATCACGCGCACTTCCAGCGACCCGATGGAAAACGTATCGCCCTCGTCGAACAACCGGTCCCAGTAACGCCCGTCCAGCTGATCCAGTGGCAACCCGTAGATCTCGCCCCAGATGCGCTGCACGTCCAGTACGCCGGATCCCATCGCCATCGGCGCACCGGTCTTCGACGACAGATAGGCGGTGGCCGAGAAATGGTCCGCATGCGGATGCGTGTCGAGAATCCACTCGACCGTGAGCCCCTGCGACGCCACCGCATCGAGCAAGGCGTCGGCGGACGTCGTCGCGACGGAGCCCGACTTCTCGTCGAAGTCGAGCACCGGATCGATGATGGCGCAGCACTTCGTGGCGGGATCGGCGACGATGTATTGCACCGTGCCCGTCCGCGGCTCCCAGAACCCCTGGACGTGCGGCCTGGATGTGTCGGTGTTCATGGATCACTCCTTGCGTGCGACGCCCTCGCGCTGCAGAGGAGTCCATTGTAGACGACGACCGACCGAGCGCCAGAACGTCGCGCCGAGCATCACGGCGAGGCCGATGTTGACCACGACCTCGCCCGGCCAGACGTTGCCGTAGCTGATGTCCTGAAAACCGATCCGATCCGCCACGATCCCAAGGATGTTGGCAAAGGCACCGGCGGCGATACAGGCGTGACACGTGCGGTTGATGCGCCGCAGGCTGAGATCGGTCAGCAGCCAGCAGGCCGAGACCATGATGACCGTACTGCAGGCAAGGTCGGTATAAAGAAAGAAAAGTGCGTTCACGGGTTATCGCCTCCGGCGAGTCGGTCGATGACGCGATTGGCCAGTGTTTCACCGCGCGAGTCGATCAGTCGCTGCACGATCATCGTCAGGCGCAAACCGAAACAACCGATGAGAAAAGAGACGCCAGCGTGTACCTCCGCCGGCGAGTCGGGAAGAAAACGCCGCTCCAGCGCAGGCCCCAGGAAGATCGCCATCATCGCCCCGCATACCACCTGGACGACGGCCCGCTTGCGCGATGCCTCGTTGCCAAGCGCCACAGGCAGGATGGCGCCGCCCACGGCCGCCAGCAGCAGCCAGAAACGGGTGAAGAGAACCACGGAATCCATGATGGCGACCTCGCTGTGGTCAGGGGGACGTGACCGGAGCCAGACGGCCGTGCCACGTCGAGCGCGGACCGTCGAAGACCAGATCCAGCTCTCGTTTCGGCTCGGCGGCTACCTTGATCCGAAGATCGTGATTCAACACGCCGTCGCAGAACCTGCCGCCGTTGACGGACGGGGCAAAGCGATAAATCAACGTGTCGCCGTCGGCCTTCAGAAATCGGGCCGGCACGTCGCACGACAGCGGCTCGTTGAAATGCAGCCTGACCAGCTGCGGCGCGAACGTCAGCCGCAATGCGACATCGGAGTTTGCCTGCTGGATAAGGCCTTGCCATACCCCCTGCGGCTCGGCGGCGACGGCCAGGGTCGGCAGCGCCGCGATGAGAGCGGCAAGGCTCAGGCACTTCATGGTGTTCAGATGCATCGTGATCTCCTTACATGTTGGGTGGTGGGCTCACGCTACCGAGCAAGCCACACCGCGAAGCCGGCTAAGCCGGCAAGAAACAGAACGTATGCCGTGACCCGTACGGCGCTGCGGCCGCGACGCGACCGTGGAGCCACCTCGGTACTGGCGATCAGGGCGCTTTGCCAGGCAGTCGACACGCGCAGGCCGGAGAGTCTGTCCATCACGACGCCCCGGCATGCGACACGACGACCGGACGTCCATCGAGCGACACGTCGGCCCGCCAGGCGTCGGCGGCACGAAAGCGGATCACCATGCGGTGCAAGGGGCGTCGCCGGAACCAGCGAGGCGGGGGTGGATTCATGTCGATGATCAGTGCATCAGCCGCACCGCGCACCCGCTCGTAGCGCAGGCGACAGTCGAACGCGACCGACAGTTCGGTGACCTGCGGCAGGCGCGGATCGCGGAACCAGCTCATCGGTATCACCACGGAATCCAGCGTCGCGTCGTCGCGGGGACCGCGCGGGATATCCACGTGCAATGCCTCGTTTCCGGCACGGTCGTGTTCGTAATGTAAGCCCCGGCGACGGCGCAGACCGTCATTGGCCGCCTCCACGGAAACACGCAACGCGAACAACAACTGATCGAAGCTGCACTCGGCCATGGCACCCTACCCCTCGGTCATCCACGACGGCTTCCGCGGAAAGCCCACGTGGTAGCAAAGCCACTGCAGCACGACCTGATGCTCGCCGACCTGCAGAATGGTGAAACTCTTTTCCGTCCCGATGATCGAGCCCTTCGGCGAATCGGTGAGGCAGCGATTGAGCAAGGCGCGCGCTTCTTCCACCTGCGCCTCGGTACTCATCTGGTTGGGGTTGTCGCTGCCGACCACCACACGCTTGACGAACTTCACGTCAGTCAGATCGAACATCCCTAGGGTCTCCTGGAGAGAATCGCGACGGCCTTGCGGACGCCGCGACTCGAGGTATGGAACAAACCGCTTACGGACCCGGGCCCGGACCCGTTGCCGGAGCCGGAGCCGGCGCCGGAATGGCCGCGGGTGCGATCTTGGTCTTCTTCGGCAAGGCGTTACCCGGCACGGCCACCGGCGCGCCGACCTTGCGCGGCGCGCAGGCGGTCTGCAGGATGTCCAGCACGCGCGACAGGCCTTCCGGCATGCCACCGTCTTCCGCGTGTACTTCGACGTGATAACGCGCCGAGTTGTCGGACTTGCGGGTGTTTTCCTTGTGGGTGGCGACCGAACCGGACACCTTGGCGGAGGCCTTGAAGATGCCCCAGCCGATCGACATCTCGGCGCTGAACTCGCCCTTCTTGTCTTCGCTTTCGGTGCTGCTGAAAGACGACTTCACTTCCATGTCGAAGGTGATGTCGACCTTCGTGATGCTGAGGCTGGGCACCTTGACGATGGCCAGCAGCGGCACCACGATCTCGACGTCTTCCTCGGCGGTGCCGCCCTGGACATTGGGATCGTCGACGGGACGCTTGAAACGGAACGTGGCGGTACGGGTATCGCCCACGCCATTGGGATCGTTCGCGGCCGGCGGCAGAAAGCCGATGACCTTGATGAAATCCGCGGTGGCCTGGGCCAGCTTGACCTGCGCTTCGCAGGCGGCGCTGAGCGGCGAACCGATCAGGTCGCCCATGGGCAGACCCTTGAACTGACTCGACATGTTGACGAGTTCGTCAGCCATGATGTGACTCCTGGTGAGATGTGACGCGACACGCGGAATGCGCGTCGCGGTTCAGCGCGACCGACGTGTTCAGTCGCCCGGCTTGAACGTCTTGAAGACCCCCTGGGTCTGCGCGAGGTGATTCATCAGCCGCGACGCGCCATCGGTCGGCTCGCTGCCTTCCACGCGCAGCACCACGTGCACGGACCCGCCGCGACGATCGCTGCCACCGACCGAGGGATCGACCCGCAGGTGGGGCCGCGACGCGGCGCTCACCCCCTTCCAGCCGGGCTCATGGGGCGCGTCGTCACCCGGTGGGTCGCCCTCGATCAGCGGACCGAGGTCCGCGTCGAAGGTGATCTCGACATCCTTGATGCGCAGCACGTTGGTCGAGACCAGGGGAAGGATCGGCGCGCGGTACAGGTCTTCATCGTCCTCGCCGGCCTGCGGATGCAGGGACGGCATGCGGATGACGACGCTCTTGGGCCTGTTGTCCTCATCGAAAAAATCGCTGAGGTGGGAGATCTGGTGTTGCTCGATGCGGTCCTGCGCATCCACCACCGCGCCGGCGATGGCTTCGATCAGGGTATTGAGCGAGGTCTGCGCGGCCATGGCTCAGGGACCTCCCGTGGCGGCTTGCGGCAGATCGGGAAACGAGTCGACGCGGTTGAGCCAGCCTTTCAGGAACTTGCCCAGCCCCGGCCGCTGGGCGACGAGGTTCTTGTAGTAGTCCTTGCGACCCTGCTTGTACGCGGTGTAAACCGCGACGTTGTCGACCTTGCCCAGCGCGGCGAGCGTACCGGCACCGATGGCGCCATCGACCGCGATTTGTGGGGTCACACCCTGCGCATTGAGCACGCGCTGGAGCAGCCTGGATGCGTTACCACCGGCGTTGACCTGAAAGTCGAAGACGATGTTCGCCAGATCCTGCAGCGCGATCTCGTCGCCGTGCACCTTGTCCCAGTACAACGCCTTGTAGATCCTGCCCGCGTCCGCGTCGCTCAGCGCACGCAGGTTATCGAGCGTAGGCTCGACACCTAGAAGACGTTTGGCGCACTGCTGAAACGTGCCCAACGTGATGCCTTTGTTGGTCGCGCCGCCCGGATCCGCGGGGTCGTTGACGAACCCTCCCTCATGTTTGAGTAACGTGGGAAAGAAGCTATTGAAGTCGGCCATGGTGTGAGCTCCTGAAAAGACGCGGTGGCGTCCGTGGAGTCACTATCCGTGGGTAGCCGCACTGGCGGCATCGGCAAAACACTGAATCGCGCGGTCGCCGTTACTGACCTGGGGGACTCACGGATCGAGCGTGGTGAGCCCTTCGCGCAAGGCGTATCGCGTTAGCTGCGCGATGCCGTTGATGCCCAGTTTCGCCATGATATGTTCCCGGTGCGTGCCGACGGTCTTGATGCTGACGTGCAATCGCTCGGAAATGTCGCGTGCACTGAGCCCTTCGGCGAACAGCTGGGTGATTTCGCGCTCGCGCGCACTCAGCGCTCCGGTCGTCGCAAACGACGGTCCATCCTGGCGACGCAGACCATCCACCAGCAGATGCCCTATGTCCGGACTGATGAAGTAACGCTGGCGCATCACCGTATCGATCGCCTCACGTAGCACGTCGAAGCCGTCGCGCTTCAGCACGTAACCGTGGGCGCCCGCGTCGAAGGCGGCGCGTACCCATCGGGAGTCCTCGTAGCCGGAAAGGCAGAGAAGCCGGGTTTGTGGACAGCGCGGTGCGATCCGCCGGATCGCTTCCAGACCACTGAGTCCGCGCATGGCACAGTCGAAGACGATCAGTCCTGGCTGCTGTCGCAACGCCAGACGCACGCAGTCGCGACCGTCCGCGGTACTGCCGATGACCTGGTAGCGCGTGGAGTGACTCAGCAGCGCCGCCACGCCGTCGCGCAACAGCGCCTGCTCGTCCGCAAGCAGGACCGGCACGGGCATCATGCGAGCCGCCCACGGCAAAAGCCGCCATCGATGGCGGTGAAATGATGCTGCGAATCCATCGTCGGTCCCCCGATTGACTACCCTTACCGGCGGACGCTTCGCTGCCGGCTGGCGGCCACGGGTGCTCCCGGTGGCCGCGCCACGACGGCACGGCCGCAGCGTGCCGTCGCGTACACGGGGTCGGGTTTGGGACGCAGGTAATCGCCAGGCATGACACGATCCGGTCGGTGGAAAGAGTGGTCACGGTATGTCGTGACGCCCCACCAGCCGTATCGGCCAAATGCTGATTTTTCGAGCCGAAGCCGCTGCGGCGGCTAAGCCGTACCGATGCGCGTCGCTTCCGGCGGAAGCACGGTCAGTTCCCGCCAGTCGAGTTGCTCGAGCAGGAAGTTGTAATCGTCGTCGCTGAGCTGAAATTCCAGACGGCAGCGTTCGAGCTCCGCCCGCTGCGCGGCGATGGCGGCGAGCGACAAGGCACAGTGCCGCTGATGCGCATCGCCGCGTGGCGGCTCGTCCAGCGCGTCGACCTCGATGCGGAACAGCGCCGCCAGCCGCGCGCCCTCTTCACTGGCTTCGTCCTCCAGCCGATGCAAGGCTGCCCGGGCCAGACCGCGACGGACCGCGACGAGCTCGCGCTCGGTCACCGCGCGATGATCCAGCCCCAGCAGCCGGATCATCGGCGCGAGGGTAAGCCCCTGCACCACCAGGGTGGCCAGCACCACGCCGAAGGCGGCGAGAACCACCGTGTCCCGCTGCGGGAAGTCCGCCGGCAGGATGAACGCCGTCGCCAGCGTCACCAGCCCGCGCATACCGCACCACCCGGCCAGCGTGGCCTGCCGCCAGGTGGCGGGCTCCTCCCGTCCCGAACGACGGCGGTACCACGCCACCGCGCGATTGAAGCCGAGCGCGACAACCAGCCGGACGACCACGACGATGGCGATCACCAGCCCGGTGAAGGCGAGCGCGTGGCGCAGGTGCTCGCCGCTCATGTCGCCGATGATCCGCCGCGCCTGCAGGCCCATCAGCAGGAAGGCGAGCACATTGAGCACGAACACCACGACGTTCCACACCGCGTACGACTGCACGCGCATGCGCGGCGAGGTCGGTCGCGCCGTACGCGACGCGAGCGTCATCGCCAGCGCCACCACGGCGAGCACGGGCGATACGTGAAGGTGCTCGGCGATGATCCAGACCAGGAAGGTGTTGACGAACTGCAACAGGTTGCTGTCCAGCGCGCCCGTGACGAGCCGGCTCATGTACGGCATCAGCCAGGCGGCGAACATCCCGAACAACACACCCCCGGGCGCCGCCAGTGCGAATCCGCCGACCTGGGCCGCCGTGAGTCCGCCGGACATCTGCGCGGTCAGCGCGGCGCTGAACAGCAACAGCGCGGCCGCGTCGTTGAACAGGCTCTCGCCGCGCAGGATCGCGTCGGTGGCGCGCGGAATCGCCATGCCGGAAAGTATCGCCGTGGCCGCCGCCGCGTCCGGCGGCGCCACGATCGCACCGAGCACCAGCGCCGCGGCGATCGGCAGGCCCGCGAACGCCCAGCCCACCCACGCGACCAGCAGAGCCGTGATAAGCACCCCGCCGAGCGCGAAGATGACCAGCGGTACCCAGAAACGCCTGGCGGTGGTCACGGGGAAATCGAACGCCGCATCCATGAGCGCCGGCGCGATGAATAACGGCAAAGCGGTCCGCGGATCGATCGGAAAGTCCGGTGCCCCCGGCAGAAGCGCCACGCCCACGCCCGCCAACGCCAGCATTGACGGATACGGCAACGACAGATGCCGCGCCACCTGCAGCAATACGATGGCCGCCAGCAGCAGCAGAAGAAGGCTTTCGAATAACGTCACGGGCGGGACTTCCCCAAGTCGGTCCGCGCAGGCTACCCGGCAATAACGCTCTTGGGTAGGAGTCGGCCGTGCTGGCGATTGCGGGTTGCCTTGGTCAGCTGTTCTTCGTGCGAACTGGGTCGCGCGCGGGGCGCGCTCCTACAGTGGGCCGGTGGGATCCGGGCCTGCTGGCGATACCCCCCGCCTCAACCACCATCCGATAGAGGCACCCGCCAGCAACCACCCGAATGCGATCTCCAACAGCGACCCCACCGTGAACGCGTCCGGAAACCGGTACCAGTTCCAGTAGGGCACGCTGATCGACAACCAGCTGAAGACGCCCATCGCCAGGCCAAGCACCAACCCGCACGTCACTCCCACCCCGGCACGGATCATCACCAGGGCGAGAATCCATGCCCCGAGCGTGTTCGTCACCCACTGATGAAACAGGTTGACGCCCATCTGCATGGAATCGCGCCCATGCGGCTCATAAACGATGAAAGCGAACGGGCTGGCCACCGCCTTCGCGGAGAACGCGGCGCGGGCCTTTTCATCGTCCGCGGCACCCCTGTCGAAGTGCGGCAGCACATAGATGCCAGCCTCGGCCGGCAGGCCTTGCTTCAGGGAGGCAATCACCCTGTCTTCGTCCAGTGGCGCCCGCATGGACATCTCGCCCAGCGGTAACACCATGTGCGCGAACGCACCCCAGAGAAACATCACGAGACCACCGATCAGCGTTGCCATCGCGATACGCATGAGCCGTCTCCACCCGGGCTGTTGGTCCGAGCGTACGACTCGTCAACGCACGATGGTAGTGGCTTTCGGCAGGGGTTCTTCAGTGCCTGTCGAGCACGTATCGCTCGATGGCGACGGCCACGCCGTCCTCGTTGTTGCTCGTCGTGACGTGGTTCGCCACGGCCTTCACGGTGTCGATCGCGTTGCCCATCGCCACGCCGACGCCCGCGAATTCCAGCATGACCAGATCGTTTTCCTGATCGCCGATCGCCATGATGCGATCGCTGGGGACACCCAGGTGCGCGGCCAGCGTGGCCAGTGCCCTGCCCTTGCCCGCGTCCGGATGCAGGATCTCGAGAAAGTCGTAGGCGCTCTTGACCACCGTGTAACGCTCCGTCAGTTCCGGCGGCATGTTGGCGATGGCGCGATCGAGCACGGGACCGTCATCCACCATCATGAACTTCCGGAAGCGCCACGCCGGGTCCAGCTGTTCGATGGAGCGGTAAAGCAACGGCGTGCGTGAGATGTACGCGTCACGCACGGTGTGCGAGCTGATGTCCGCGTTCGGCGTCATCATGCTCCGCTCGTACAGCGCATGAAAGTGCACACCCAGGTCGCGCGAGACTTCTTCGCAATAAATGAAATCGTCATAACCGAGGGTCGTCTCGGCGATGATTTTCGTGCCCGCGGCGTTCTGCACGACCGCACCGTTGAAAGTGACGCAGTAGTCGCCTTCCCCGTTCATGCCGAGCTCCGCGAGGTATTCCTCGACACCCGAGAATGGCCGGCCGGTCGCCAGCACGATGCGAATACCCCTGGCGCGGGCCGCCGTGATGGCCTGCTTTACCCGCGGCGTGATTTCGTGCGCGGCATTCAACAGCGTGCCATCCATGTCGATGGCAATCAGATCGATCATCGGGGAAAGTCTCAACGGAGATGCGCGGTATCGTACCGCAATGCAGCAAATACCGTCCGTGCCGTCGCCAGGACTCCCGTGACAGCGGGTGAACTACTTCCGCGTCCGGGCTTCCGCACGCGCGGCGCGTAACGCCTCCAGCTTTTCGCGCAGTTTCGTTTCCAGTCCGCGATCGACCGGCTCATAAAAGGTCGTCCCCACCAGTTCATCGGGCAGGCACTGCTGATCCAGCGCAATGCCACCTTCGACGTCGTGGTCGTACTGGTAACCGGTGCCGTAACCCAGCCCCTTCATCAGCTTGGTCGGCGCGTTGCGCAGATGCATCGGCACGTCGAGCGTGCCCATCTGCTTCACGGTGGCCCTGGCCTTGTTGTACGCCATGTAAGCTGCGTTGCTCTTCGGCGAAATGGCCAGCCAGATCGCCAGCTGCGCCAGGCCCAGCTCGCCCTCGGGACTGCCGAGGCGCTCGTACGTATCCCACGCATCCAGCGCCATGCGCCACGCGCGCGGCTCGGCCAGACCCACATCTTCCACCGCCATCCGCGTCATGCGCCGGGCCAGATACAGCGGATCGCAGCCCCCGTCGAGCATGCGCGTCAGCCAGTACACGGCGGCATCCGGATCGGACGAGCGCACGGATTTATGCAGGGCCGAGATCTGGTCGTAGAACTGCTCGCCGCTCTTGTCGAAACGACGCGTGCGATCCGCCAGCACCTGCTCCAGCGTCGCATCGTCGATCCGGCCGTTTTCGGCGAGCTCGGCGGCGATTTCCAACAAGGTAAGCGCACGACGTACATCGCCATCGGCGGCACTGGCGATGAGTTTCAGCGACGCTTCGTCGACATCGAGTTCGAGATCGCCCAGACCGCGTTCCTTGTCGGCCAGCGCGCGATGCAATGCGGCCACGATATCGTCCGGGCTCACCGCGTCCAGCACGTGCACACGGCACCGTGATAGCAACGCGGAGTTGAGCTCGAACGACGGGTTCTCGGTGGTCGCGCCGACGAAGATGATCACGCCCCGCTCGATATGCGGGAGAAACGCATCCTGCTGCGCCTTGTTGAAGCGATGCACCTCGTCGACGAAGAGCACGGTGCGGCGCCCCTGCGCGAAGTTGCCCTCCGCCTCCGCCAGCGCCTTTCGCACGTCCGGCAGGCCGCTCATGACAGCGGAAATGGCGCGGAAGTCGGCGTCGGCGTACCGGGCGACCAGCAGGGCCAGCGTGGTCTTGCCACACCCCGGCGGTCCCCACAGGATCATCGAATGGACCTTGCCTGCCTCCAGCGCACGGCGCAGCGGCTTACCCTCGCCCGCCACCCGCTGCTGCCCCACTATCTCGTCGAGGGCACGCGGACGCATACGCTCGGCCAGGGGCTTCAGCGCTTCGGGTTCGGCAAAAAGGCCGGGGGACTGAAAAGACATGGGACTCGCGGGAGGGGGTGAAGGCCTATTATCGCGCGTCAGGCGTGCAGATGCGCTCAAGGCCTCGGAGCCGCCCTCAACTCTCGCCCTTGCCCTCGTCCTCGCCACCCGCCTTCGGCTTCCGCAGCAAACTGCCCGCCATCCCTACAATCAAACCCGCCCCCAGCAACAACACCACCCAGAGCAAAGGCCGGGTCCAGTCGAATGGCGCCGCCGGCGAACTCAGCGCCTGGCGCCCGCGCAGTTCCTGTCCGGGACCCAATGTCGTTTCGTCAGGCCGCCACGCCGCGCCTTCGCTCTTACGCAAGGCCGTCACCGCATCGCCCACGGGCCACGCCGGACGCCGCTCGCGCGCACTGCCCACCAGCAACCGATACGGCCCCTTGCCTTCGGGCAGGAAGACGAAGCGATCCGGCCGCCAGCCCACCGACAGATGCGGCGCTTCGCGCAGCGGCGTCGCCGAATGCAGACGCAGCAGATCGCGGCGGCGCGCATTCACCTCGAGCGGCCGACGACCTTCCGTACCATCCGGGGTGACGACGAGCGTGCCCAGCGCCTCGCTGCTCATCGTGCCCTCGACCGCCGATGCATCCAGACGGGCCACACTGTCGCTCTTACCCAGGGTGACTCGCACGGCGCTCAGCGGTAACGCGGCCGGCAAGCGATAGTCGTAATCGACGCCCTGCCCGCTGCTCTTCGTGTCACCGACGGGAACGTCCAGCCAGAGCAGCTTCGCTTCGTCCTTTGCCGCCGCGTCTTCGACACTTCCCGACAAGGTGACGGACGACGTGCCGTCGACCGCCCACGGTGCTTCGCCGCTCATCACACGGACGCGGTAGTAACGCGCCGGCGAACCGGACAGTTTGATCACGCGCGCATCCACCGCGCCATCGCCCTTGCCGAGCGTCACGATCGACGCGCCGCGCACGCGCGTGTTCCAGTCCTGCAAGTCGTTACTGGTATCGACGTCGACGCCGAGGTTCACGTCGTGGTCGATCGCCGCAAACTCCAGGCGCTCCGGCGCGATCGCCGAGCGCGCGTCGAACAGCCAGACGCGCGGCGTGGCGGTCGGCGCCACCGGACCCGGCTCGATCACGATGTCGCCGTTGGTGCTGCGCTGGATGCGCGCACCAGGCACGCCGTCCACCGCGGCGGGCACGGCGCGCAACGGCGCGTCGAGCGTCACGGGATGCGACGTGGGCGCCGCGGCGGTGTACGGGCCGGCGGCGACCTGCCGCCCCTCCGCATCGACCACGACGACATCGGCGAGCCCGGCATCGCGCGATGCCCACGCGTACGCGTCCTGAGGCAGTTCGACGAGGTAGGCCTTGCCACCCTGCGGCGCGACGATCGGCCAAGAATAGGCGAATGCCTCGGGCACCTCGGCACGGGCGCCCACGGCAAACAGACCGAGAACAAGCAAACAACCCACATCACGACGCATGCGGTGACTCCGGAGCGATGACCGCGCCCTCTTTGGGCGGCGCGGGAGCGAGATAGCCGATAACCGTGCACAGCAGGCCATAGGCGATGAAGGACGCGATGCCGAACAGGTTGCCCAGATGTCCGCGATCCACCAGCAGCAGCTTCAGCAGCACCACGGCCATCGTGCCCGCACCGGCCATCCACAGCAGGCGCTGGCCGCGGCGCGAACCTAGCACCCAGGCGACGACGCCGATCACGCTCCAGACCACGGTGAGCGAGAGTTCGGCAAGACTGGACGAAGGCATCGATGAATCCCACGGCACGCCGCCAAGGTGATGCACGGCGCGCAGCGTCATGCTGGTCGCGACGATGAAGAAGGCGACCGCGAGCGCAGCGGGCCGCGTGCGCGTGATCGCCGGCGGAACGGCCTCGTCGGAAATCGCACGTGCGGTAAACAGAAGCACCGCGATGAGCAGAAGATCCAGCGGATTGAGGACGGGAACGAAGGGCAACGGCTGCGGGCTGCCCGCGGCGGTGAGCGCGATCAGGCCGACGACGGCCATCGCCAGCACCATCGCGCCCCCGACACTTACGCGGATTTCGCGCAGGTAAATCGCCAGTGGCGACGCAAGCAGACGAGGCCACCACACCGTGATTGCCGCAATCAACAGGGTCGGCACCGAACAGGCGACGATCTGCCAGCCCTGCCCCACGCCCGCCACATGATCCAGCGCGAGCCCGATGGACAAGGTGAACAGGGCCAGCCAGCGAAGCCACCAGACGGTGCTGGTCGCCACGCCGGCGACACGGTGCGTACCTTCGCCGCGCATCGCGAGCCAGCCGGTCACCGCCATGACGACGACCGCACCCAGGGGCCAACCGGCTAGCCATTGCACTCGCTCGTTGGCGCCTTGCAGCACGATCAGCAGCGAGAACAGGAAGGACAGCGGCACCGAGAACGCCAGCACGGCGCCGAGATCCAGCTTGCGTGCCCGCGGGCAGGCTTCCGCGAGCAACCAGCCGGTCACGCCGACCAGCGCGAGCCACGCGGCATCCACGTTCGCCGGGATGCCTGTGTCACCGGCATCGCGCACGAATCGCCCGATTTCATTGCCGAAACCCACGAACCACCATAGGCCCGCCCAGAGCAGAAGACCGACGCGCGCGAGACTGGAAACGCCCCGCGACGTGCCATGACGATCGAACTGCCATACCCCCACACCCGCGCCGACCACGAGCAGCAAGCTGCCGATGAACTCGGGATTGAGGAAGGCGGTGTCCCGGTAGCGTGTGCGGAACGCAAGAGCCAGGCACCAGGCCACGCCAGCGACAAGTTGCAGGAACACACCCGACCAGCGCGGCAGTCGACGTCCCTGCCGGAAGCCGAGCCAGATCAGGCCCGCGCCTTCGAGCGCGAAGACACTGGCGGTCACAGCGGCACTCAGCGCCAACGGCACCGCGATCGTCGCGAAGGCCACGGCCAGGACGGCCCAGGTTTCACGCAGCAGGCCCATATCCTCGCGTTTGCGGATGGCGAACGCGATGGCGATATAAAGGCCCGCGGCGATCAGCGCGGAGATGGCCAGCGGCATCGGTTCCCAGTCGAGCAACGCGCCCTGCAAGAGCAGGCTGGCGATCGGATTGCCGAACATCAGGCAGCCGTCGAGGATGGCGCGGCGACCCTTCGGCGAGCGCAGCACGTGCAGCCACGGCACCACGAGAAAGAGCAGGAAGTGGAAGATGAGGAACGGCTCGGTGCTTTCGAACAGCGACGGGCTGTACTTCAGCACGCCCCACGCGGTGCCGACACCGAAGGTGGCGACGAAGCCGAGCACGTTGAGCACGCGCCACGCCTTTTTCCATGCGATGCCGAGAATGCCGAGGTTGAGCACCGCGTAATAGCTGAAAAGCGCGACGTGATTGCCCTGCCCCGACGACGCCATGATCGGCGCGGCGAAACCGGCGATCAGTCCGAGCACGGCCAGCGCCAGCGCATCCTGCAGCACCGCCAGAACACCCATACCCGCGACGAAGATCAGCAGCAGTGCGAACGTCGGACCCGCATCGAGCAGACCATAAAGTCGGTACGCGGCGAACACGATCATCACCAGCACGCCCAGGCCGCCACCCTGCAAGGCCAGCCCGAACGAACGCCGCTTCTCGCGCTGAACCCAGCCGAACGCTACGCCAGCGATCGCCACCAGCGCC
>Ga0157370_10000349_pt1 | contig 58509 bp, 44 predicted proteins | sample C35metaG_FD_113463 | JGI IMG/M metagenome (GOLD analysis project Ga0157370, IMG submission 113463) | Corn rhizosphere microbial communities from Kellogg Biological Station, Michigan, USA - C3-5 metaG | ecosystem: Host-associated > Plants > Roots > Rhizosphere > Soil | place: USA: Michigan...
AAAACCGTAGCATCGTTACAAACATCTTCTAAGAGATTATCAAAAGCCATCAAAATGGTAAAATCTCCTAAAACTGGTGCATATACATTCGTAGAATCTATTATGGCTCCTGAAGAAGTTGATGAATTCTTGAAAAAGAAATAATTACAATTACATTATATAGAAAAGCTACTTTCTTTCGGAAGTAGCTTTTTTATTACCTATATTTGTCTATAAATTTAAAGAAACGCAGTAATTGACTTTTTTTAATATGAATTTCTGTTTAAATTAAGGTTAATTGAAAAACAATTGCACTTTCTTTAAAGATTTGGATTTCTGATCTAAACAATCAAGAGATCTAATAAATCTAAAAATCTACAAAAATGAGTTTTTTTAAAAAATTATTCTCTACCGAAAAAAAAGAGACTTTAGACAAAGGTCTTGAAAAAACAAAAACTACTTTTTTCTCTAAGTTAAGTAAAGCCATTGCTGGAAAATCTAAAGTTGATGATGATGTTTTAGATAATCTAGAAGAAATTCTTGTAGCTTCAGATGTTGGTGTAAATACAACTTTAAAAGTAATTTCAAGAATTGAAAAACGTGTTGCTGAAGATAAATATTTAGGAACAGATGAATTGAATCAAATTCTTAGAGACGAAATAGGGGCTTTATTATCTGAAACCAATACAGGCGAGGCAACTGAATTTGATATCCCTAAAGATAAAAAACCATACGTTTTAATGGTTGTTGGAGTAAACGGAGTTGGTAAAACTACAACGATTGGTAAGTTGGCTTATCAATTTAAAAAAGCAGGTCACAAAGTTGTTTTGGGTGCGGCAGATACTTTTCGTGCTGCAGCAATTGACCAATTACAAGTTTGGGCGGATAGAGTAGATGTGCCTATTGTAAGACAAAATATGGGAAGTGATCCAGCTTCTGTAGCTTTTGATACTTTACAGTCTGCAGTTGCTCAAAATGCTGATGTTGTGATTATAGATACCGCTGGACGTCTTCATAATAAAATCAATTTAATGAACGAATTGACGAAGGTAAAGCGTGTAATGCAAAAAGTTGTTGCCGATGCACCTCACGATGTACTTTTGGTTTTAGATGGTTCTACAGGACAAAATGCTTTTGAGCAGGCAAAACAATTTACAGCGGCGACAGAGGTTACTTCATTGGCTGTAACTAAATTGGACGGAACTGCAAAAGGCGGCGTTGTAATTGGTATTTCAGATCAATTTCAAATCCCAGTTAAATATATTGGTGTCGGCGAAGGAATTGAAGATTTACAAGTCTTTAATAAGTATGAATTTGTTGATAGTTTCTTTAAATAATTTAAAATGAGTTTTGAGTCTATAAAAAATATACCAGCGATGGCTTTTTATTTTGCAAGCGTTATTTGTTTTGTTTTGGCAAATGTATTGAGAGATAACAATCCTTCTTTTTATTATGTTTTGCTAGTGGCTGGTATAATTTTATTCTTTTTAGGTATTTTGAAAAGAATAAAAACTAATCGTTAGTTTTTAGTAGAATTTTATTTCTAAAAAAAAATATTGAGCTTTTAAATATAAAAAGAGTCTTTAAGACATTTTATATTTAAAAGCTCATTTTTTTATTGATACAAAGCATTAATCTTTTCCCATAAAGTTTTATCAAAATCTGATAAAGCTAGATTTACATTGTCGGCTGCGTCTCCCATTCTAATTACAACCATTTTCTTGCTTGGAACGACATATATTTTTTGATCGTTTTTTCCTAAAGCCATGAACATGTCATTTGGACCAGTCGGAATAACACTTCCTTGGAAAGTAAGCTGCGATTGTGGTAAATGATAAGAGCTTTTGCCGTTTAGCCACCATAAATAACCATATCCTAGATTAATATTTTGTGATGTGGCGGTTGCTTCATTAAAAAAAGATTCGTTCAAAATTACATTGTTTTCCCATTTTCCTCTATTCAGCATTAATAATCCAAAGCGCGCCATACTTCTTGTGGTACTTGTATAAACGCTGTTTACTCCAATCTGTACCCAAGTACCATTCATGCCTATTTTATCTCTTAATTTGGCGTTGAAATAATTCTCCCAGCTTTGCCCGCTGGCTTTTGCAACAACATCTTGTAGTTTTACATAAACATTATGGTAAGCCCATCTTGTTCCTGCATCAGCTTTATAAATTAAATTGGCTGGTTCAACTTCATCGGTACTGTCATCTAATCCAGAAGTCATAGAGAGTAAATTTTTGCAGGTAATTTGGTTTTCTTGAGTAATTGTTTCGCTTGTCCAGCCAGTTCCAATATAGTCGGATACTTTATTGTTAATGTTTAGTAATCCTTCTTGCTGCGCAATTCCAGTTAATGTTGAGGTTAAAGTTTTTCCGGCGCTTGCCCAATACCAATTTGTTGTGGCTGTATGATTGTTGAAATAATTTTCTAAAACAATTCGTCCGTTTACTAAAATCATAAAAGATTTGGAATGTTTTAATTCTAAGTAATCTAGCAGTGGTTGAACTGCATTTTGATTCCATTTTAAATCAGTCAGCGATTTTGTTTCCCAAGCATTTCCAGTTAAAGGAGGGAAATACATTGTTTCTGTTGGAGTTGAATCTGGTTCTGTTGAATCTTTACTACAGCTTATAAACGATAAGGCCGCTAGAATTGTACAAATAGTTTTAGTCATGTTTTTTGGTTTTGGTTTAGGGTTTGACTAAAAATATATAAAATAGTTTAATGTTAATAAACTTATTTCTTGTTATGTGGAAATTTACTGATCATCAGATCCCCATTTTGTACCATCAACAAAGACAATATAATAAGCTCTAATTTTAGTTATTTTATCAGCATCTGTAGAAAAGTCTTCCCAGAATTCTGTTCTGCTTTCGCCAGATTTTATTAAGGATATTACCTTTTCAGTAAATCTTCCGTCGGCATAAAAATATCTGCCATTTGCGGGTTTGTCAAATGCATTTTTACAGAACCATTCAAATTTAATGGCTTTAATATTTTTCTTTCCTGAGTTTTTGTAAATTAATTTCAGGTCTTTGTGATTGGAATAGTCGTTTTTTAATAATGTTGCTGCTGTAATTTTTATGGGTGAAACTTCTTTTTTGCTTTTTAAAGAATCGTCCTTTATTGAGTCAGCATCTTTTAAGTTTGAAGTCTCTACACTTTGTTTCTTAATTTTTTCTGGCTTTTCGCATTTTGAGAATATTAGTATTGGACTAAGTAATATCAATATTTTTTTCATCTTTTTTGTAGAGATTTTCAAAAGTAATTTGGATTTGAAATTCATTAAAAATGTGAATATCTTTTGCCCTTAAAAGTTTTTTTGTTGTTAAAATAGGGTAATTATTATAAGGGGTGTTAAAAAGATTGTTTTGGATAGGCTCAATAAATTAAGAGATAAAGCATTTCTTTTGATGATTATAAGTTTATCTTTGTAGTTCGCTAAAAATTTCTTTTGAAAACTGAAGCACTAGCCCTGATGGAAGCGGCATCCTTTTACTTTTTTCTTTAAAAAGAAAAAGATATAGCGGACAGCAGGTATCAGCTCCTTAATATTATAATAATTATGAAGAACACTTTTATGATCTTGGTTTTGTCAATCTTGTTTGTAAGTTGTAAACAAGAAATAAAACCGACGGATATTACTAAACTAAACGGTTATTGGGAAATTGAAAAAGTAGTTTTTGACAAAGGCGAGCAGAAGGATTATAAAATGAATGAAACATTTGATTTCTTTCAAATTAAAAATAATAAAGGTGTTCGAACGAAGGTAATGCCGCAGTTTGACGGGACATTTTTAACGACAGATACTTTTGAAAATGTATCAGTTCGCTTTGCTGGGGAACATGTCTTTTTAGATTATAAAACAGATTATGCAAAATGGAGTGAAGAAATTATTTCGCTTTCTGATGAGCAGTTAGTGGTTAAAAATCCACAAAAAATAGAATATCATTATAAAAAAGCGGGACCAATTAATCTATTGAATGATGGCGAAAAGAATAAATAACGAGTCTACAATAAGTGCAGTTTTGCAGCAAATTATTCAGGTGAATAAATTACAGTCTGGAATGGATCAAATCGATGTTCGTGATGCTTGGAAAAGCCTTATGGGCAGTGGCGTAAATACTTATACAAGAAATGTTGTCCTAAAAGGCAGTACACTTTATGTAGAATTAGGATCTGCAGTTTTGCGTGAGGAATTAAGCCACGGAAAATCTAAAATTGTTAAAATGATTAATGAGGAGTTAGGACGCGAGGTAGTAAAAGAGGTAATTTTGAGATAGCTCTTTTTAATAGGATTATTTTTAAAATAAAATAACACTTCTATTGTGGAGTGTTTTTTTTTGCGATACATTTGCGCGTTATTTTTTGTAAGTAACATCCCTTTAATAACCCAACAATTTAACAAACAATGAAAAAATTTTTACTTATTTTAACCGTATTATTTGCCTTAACTGCTTATTCTCAAAAGAAGAAAGTTGCTGTAGTTTCTTTTTACACTGACAAAACAATAGATCTTTCAGATTTAGGTTTAAATAGCATTGCAGCAGTAACAGATTTAGGAAATAATCCAAATTTTAACCTAGCGCCTATTTTAGAGAAGTATCATAATGCTTTTTTTAATGATTATGCTAAAAAATTTCCGTTTGATTTAGTTCCAGAAAGTGAAGTAACACAAAAACAAGAATATATTGATTTTACTCCAAAATTTGCTAGAGAAGGAGATGCAGGAAGCACTATCATTAATTATCCAGGATATAAATATATATATGAAGGAATAAATGGTTCAACTAATGAAGTAGCATCTGCTAAAATTTTTAGTGAGAAGGCTGACGGAGTTTTATTTACAGAAATTCATTTCGCTTTGCAAAAAGGATTTGCAGTTGGCGGAACTGGAACTGTTAAAATGAGAGCTTATGCAAGAATCGCTTTATATGACAAAAATGGAAAAAAAGTATTTGCATTTAATGAAGGAGCAAATTCTAAGAAAACTGGAACAATTGTAGGAGGAATACCTGTTTTGTCTTTTGATAAAGTATTACCAATGTGTGAAAGTGCATTAGATGAGCTTCTAAAAGATTTAGATGGAAAAATTGAGAAAATGGTGAAAAAGACGTCTGATAACCTTTAATCCATTTATAATTAAAAAATAAAAACCCGCTTCAATTGAAGCGGGTTTTTTATTTGATTGAAAATCAAAATTCTTATTAGAATTGCTCTCTTCCTGCAAAGTGGAATGCGCTTTCGATAGCAGCGTTTTCGTCGCTGTCAGATCCGTGAACTGCATTTTCTCCGATTGAAGTAGCGTATGCTTTACGAATAGTTCCTTCAGCAGCTTCAGCAGGGTTTGTAGCTCCAATTAAAGTTCTGAAATCTTCTACTGCGTTATCTTTTTCTAAAATAGCAGCAACAATTGGTCCGCGTGACATGAATTCAACTAATTCTCCGTAGAAAGGTCTTTCTGCGTGAACTGCGTAAAATGCTTTTGCATCAGCTACAGTTAGTTGAGTTAATTTTAATGAAACGATTTTGAAACCACCATTAGTAATCATTGCTAAGATATTCCCGATGTGTCCGTTTGCAACAGCATCTGGTTTAATCATTGTAAAAGTTCTATTTGTTGCCATTTTATATTTTATTAAATTTTGTGCAAAAGTATACTTTTTTTATCAATTGATTTTAATAAATTCATAATTAAAACTTGATACAAAGGTGTTTTGGTTAATAAAAAGGTCTTTTGAGAACCATTTAAGTAATAATTAGCGATATGCTGTCGTGCATTTAATATAGAAAGCATAATTGTATTAATAAAAAGTACACTTTGGTATGTCTTTATATTAGATCTAGTTAAATTATTTTATACTTTGAAAATCAGTTTGTTTCTGTAAAAAATCCATAAAATAAATGTCCAGATTGCTACATAAGTTAAAGCACCTGCGAGTGATGCTGTCATTGGATTACTAAAAAATGGTGCAATTCCGAAGCGGTATAAATAATCTAAAAGATTGGTTTGTTCTTGTGGATTTTGCGGATTTTGAAATCGAATCATAGTCAATGCCTGCGGAATAATCTGTGAAGCAAAGAAGACAATCATTGGATTTACACCCCAGATAACAAATAATTTAAAGCCTTTTTTATATTCGGCAATATCAATTATATAATACAGTAAAGCGAGACCAGTTGAAGCTAAACCTGTTGTATACAGAACATAACTGCTGCTCCAAAGTGATTTGTTAATTGGGAAAACAAAATTCCAGATTAATCCGCCGATAATTAAGGCAATTCCGGCAATTGCCATTTTTTTTGCTTTCTCGGTTTTTAAAGTATTTTGTAGTAATAATTGCCCGATCAATAAACCGATAATTCCGTTTACTATTGAAGGAATCGTACTCAAAATCCCTTCAGGATCCCAGGTATTAGTTTCATGGTACATATGTCCTTTTAGAAGAATACTGTCAACCCATGCAGCTAAATTAGTTCCTCGTTCTAAATTTGCCTCTCCAATTCCAGGAACGGGGATTAAAGTCATCACTGCCCAATATCCTAGAAGTAAAACAGCTCCCGTAATAATTTGTGTTTTTTTAGATGTTTTTAAATATAAAAGTGAAACTACAAAATAGACTATTGCAATACGTTGTAAAACTCCTGGAAGTCTCACGTCTTGGTAGTTTTCGAAACCGCCGTAGGCTAAAAAGAGATAGATGATTAATATACTAAAAGCTAAAATACTTTTTACTCTAGTACTAAAACTTCCCATTAAGGCATATCCTACTGCAATGGTTATCGCTAGTCGACCAATAAGAAGGGGAATTCCGTCTAGACCAAATAATTGAATTTTTCCAAAGAAGTTAAAAAATATACCAAGACAGAACATTCTTAGAGAGCGAATGAGTATTTTATTAAATGTAGTACCGTCGTAAATTTTGTCCGGCATTGCAAGTGGAACTGCAACTCCCATTATAAATATAAAAAACGGAAATACAAGATCGGTTGGTGTACAGCCGTTCCAGTGTGCGTGTAAAAGCGGCGGATAAACATTTCCCCAGTCACCGGGATTGTTTACAATAGTCATTAATAGAATAGTCAGTCCGCGAAAGACATCAAGCGAAATTAGGCGTTCTCTTACCATTTGGTTAGTTAGTTAATAGGTTATAAAAATAATTCTATTTGGTTTGAGAGAGCAATAATCTCGGAAATGAGCTGGTTATTTGTTCCGAAATACTTACTTTAATTTTTTAAAGATAATTATTTTAGGTGATTATGATGTTAAAATTATTTTCCAAGGGTTTTAATTTCTGAATTAAAAGCGGAATTAACTGATCTCCGTTTTCTAAATAAAATTCAGAGAAGTTTGCCTGACGTTCTTGAAGACTATAATTTGGAAACAATTCGCATTGCAAATCAGTTACACGCTGTAATTGATCTTGGAGTTTTCTCTTCTGAGCTTTTAATAAACGTTTCTCCAGATTTTCTAAACCTTTTTTCTGCTTTACTTCTTGTGCTTTTACAGCGCCACTAAAAGATTTGTCGGTCTTTTCAGCCAATTCAAAAAGGTAATTAAATTGCTTTTCAAGCGCTTCTTTTTGTTCAGTTAAATCAATTGGAAAAGGAGATAGTTTACGGGTAATAGTATTAATTAAAACTTCAGATTTACTAAATAAATCTTTCCAGCTTAAATTTAAATTATCAGCTTTTTTAGCTTGTTTTTCTGTAGCTAAAAGAACCGAATTTCGAACCAATAAGATCGGGAAAGTAATGTTTACGGCATCAAAAAATGCTTTTAATTCTAACCAATAAGCAATTTCACCGCCTCCGCCAATGTAGCAAAGATTTGGCAGAATAATTTCCTGATATAACGGACGCATGATTACATTTGGACTGAATTTTTCAGGATTGCTGTCAACTAATTTTAGAATTTCTTCTTTAGAGAATGAAATTTTAGTGTTGTTAACCCAATATTTATCATCTTCAAAAATTATTCGTTCGCGGAGTTTATCTTCTATATAAAATAAATTAATTTCTCTCGGATTTACCTGAACAGTATAATCTGAAAGATTTTCAATCGATTTTTGAACTTCCTTAAATGACGTTTGATTTTCTAACTCATTTTTTACATATGGAATAAAAACACGCTTTAAATCGGTATTGTCAGCATCTATAATAACTAAACCGTAATTTGAAAAAAGACTATTTGCCAAGAAACGTGTAGCATCAGCCAGATTTTCATGTTTTAAATAGGCTTCTTCAAATAGATCTTTTAAGGTATTTGCATTTGAGCTTGAACCTAATTCTTTAGAATAAACTTCAAATAAATCTTCTAGTCCTTTTGTGGATAACCTGCCGACAGGACCCGTGCTTTCGGCATTCCAACGGATTTTTTTTCCTTTAAAATTAAAATAATTAATTTCTTCAAAATCGTGATCTTCTGTAGCCATCCAATAAACAGGTACAAAATTATAAGAAGGATATTTCGATTTTAATTCTTTGGTTAAATTAATGGTAGAAATAATTTTATATAAGAAATACAATGGGCCAGTGAATAGATTTAATTGGTGGCCAGTTGTAATTGTAAACGTATTTTCTAACGCTAAAAGAGTGATGTTATGTTGAGTTGATTCTGAAATATCAATATTTTCATATTGTTTTTTTAAAGTATCAACTAATGCAGTTCTGTTATTGTTATCAAAATTAGATGCTTTTTCTGCAATCTGTTTTTCGAAATTTTCCAGTGTAGGGAAGTTGTTGTACAGCGGTTTTAATTCTGTTTTTTGATCTAAATAATCTTGCATCAATTTAGAAAAATATCCAGAAGATTGAAAGCTGATACAGTCGGTAGGCATAATTTTAAATTTATTTTTGACAGCTGTAAATTTAATGAAAATATACAGTTAAAAACTCTTTTAACGATTGCTTAAGATTTGATTTTTGATTTTTCTTTTAAAGTTCCAGTAATCAAGATTTTAAAAACAGATCAAATGCCTATTTTTAAAATGTAAAATACATGAAATTTGTTAAAAAGCATAAGTGTTCTAAAACTAATTCTATTAAAGATGAATTATTGGTAATGAAACTATATTTTTGTAATCAAAAAAAAAGTTATATCTATTTTCCATGAAAACGAACCCGAATCAAAAGAACTCCCTAAAACATGTTCTTTTTGGAAGCCTTATTGGCACGACAATCGAATTTTTTGATTTTTATATTTATGCCAATGCCGCGGTATTGGTTTTTCCGCAGTTATTTTTTCCAAGTTCAGATTCTACAATGGCGACATTAGAATCTTTAGCTACTTTTTCAATTGCATTTTTATCCCGTCCGTTAGGTTCTGCTTTTTTTGGACATTATGGAGATAAAATCGGTCGTAAATTTACTTTGGTTGCAGCTTTGCTGACTATGGGAATTTCGACAGTTACAATCGGATTTTTGCCAAGTTACGCCAGTATTGGTGTTGCCGCTCCATTATTATTGATGCTATGCCGTTTCGGGCAGGGCGTTGGTTTAGGAGGCGAATGGGGAGGAGCTGTTTTATTAGCGATTGAGAATGCACCGCCAAATAAACGTGCTTGGTACGGAATGTTTCCACAATTGGGCGCTCCAATAGGTTTGTTACTCTCTGGTGGAACTTTTCTACTATTAACGGATTCTATGAGCAATGAGGATTTTATGGAGTATGGGTGGAGAATTCCGTTTATTGCCAGTTCGCTTTTGGTAATAGTAGGTTTTTATATTAGAACCAAAATTACGGAAACCCCTTCTTTTGAAAATTCTAAAAAAGAACACGAAGAAGTAAAAGTCCCATTTTTAGAATTAGTTAAATCATATAAAAATCAACTTATTTTTGGAACCTTTGCAGCGATTACAACCTTTTTAGTTTTTTACTTAATGACAGTTTTTACATTAAGCTGGGCAACTTCGGACTTAGGAATTGTAAAAAGAGATGGTTTATTAATACAATTATTTTCGGTATTGTTTTTTGCTATTTTTATTCCAGTTTCGGCTGTAGTGGCTGATAAAATCGGACGTCGTAAAATGCTTATTATTGCGACGGCGGCAATCGCAATTTTCGGCTTTTTCTTTTCTTACTTTTTAAGCTCAGGAAATATTGTTTTAGTGACAACATTTGCCTGCATCGGAATGGCTTTAATGGGATTTACTTACGGCCCGCTTGGAACTTTTCTATCTGAGTTATTTCCAACAAACGTTCGTTATTCAGGTGCTTCACTAACTTTTAATATGGCAGGAATTCTAGGCGCTGCTTTCGCACCTATGATTGCGATTTGGCTGGCTTCAACTTACAGTGTGAGTTACGTAGGTTTGTATTTAACAGCTGCTGCGTTTATTTCTTTAATTTCATTTTTGGTAATTAGTAAAGACGAGCATAAATTTTAATTTATACCTAGACAATAAGATTTAAGCAAAGTCCGCAACGTATTAATTTACTTTGCGGACTTTCTGTTTATTTATCTTTTTAAACTAAAATGACCTCTAAATTCTGTTCCATTAAATCTTTTTACAATAAACCAATAATCTGCGGCAGGTTCTTGACGGCCAATATAATTCCCGTCCCAAGAAGTGCCTGGGGCTAATTCCTTGATGAATTTTCCATATCTGTCAAAAATTTTTATTCCCGCATTTGGTGCTAAATAGGCAGGATTTATCGTCCAAAGATCATTAAAACCATCACCATTTGGCGTGAAGAATTTTGGAAAAGGAAGTTCTTCAACTAAATTAATGCAATCTCTATCTGTTGCTTCTAGAATATTTACTGTAATTGGAATTCGGTCACTTTCACAGTTACTTATGGTTTGAGAAGCATAATAGGTAATTCCATTTTCTATGGATGTTTCTTCAGATAAAGTATTATTTGAGGAAGTACTTTCATACCATTTTATATTTTGTCCAATAATTTCAATATCATTAATGGTAGCATTTTTTTGAATGCAAAATTGCTGTGGAGAATTAGCAATTGGATTTGGTGTATCTTGAATTTTTACTGTTACAGCGAATCGTGGGCTTTCACAATCATTTAGAGTTTGTGTAGCATAATAAACAGCAGTTTGTAATAAACTTGTCTCTTGTAAAATATTTCCGTCTGTTGCTTTATCGTACCATTTAAGGTTTGTTCCTGTTATATTAAGGTTTTCTAAAGTAGCAATTTCATCAATGCAGAATTGCTGATTATTATTACCAGTTGGTAAGCCAGTATCATAAACTTTTACCAAAACAGGTGTTCGGTCACTCTCGCAACCAACAGTTTGAGAAGCATAATAAGTTCTGTTGTTCTCTAACAAAGTAGTGTTTGGCAGAGAAGCTTCAGAAAAAGCAGTGTCGTACCATTTTACATTTTGACCTGTTATCTGAATGTTACTTAATTTCGCATTCTCGTTTTTACAAAATTGTAGATTTCCATTGATAGTTGGAGCAACTGGAGTGTTTATAAATGAAATTGTAATTCCTAATCTAGAGCCTTCACAATTATTTTCTGTTTGAGAAGCATAGTAAGTCTTTCCATTTTCTAAAGCTATTGTTTCAGCTAATAAATTTCCATTTGTTAGAGTATCATACCATTTTATAGTATTTCCGATAATTTGAATATTTGAAATAGTAGGATTTTGTCCTGTACAAAAAGATTGATTTGAATCTCCTGTTGGCGGAAGTGTATTTTGAATATTAATTTTAACCGGAGCTCTTTCGCTCTCACATCCGTTTATCGTTTGGGAAGCATAATAGATTGCTTTGTCCTGAAGTACAGTTGTTGTTGGTATAATCGGTCCAGCTGTTAGATCATTGTACCATTTAATATTTTGTCCAGTAATTTGAATGTCATTTAATTTTGCATTTTGATTAACGCAAAAAGTTTGTATAGGATTAACAGTTGGCAAAGGTTGGCTGCTGATAACAATGGTTTGATTTTGGGTTGAAGTATTTCCGTTTCCATCATTATAATTCCATGTAATTGTATAAGTTCCAGGTAAACTATATGAAAGTGGATTTGTTGTTGTGCCAGTAATTGGTCCTGCACATTCGTCTGTGGCAGTTGGAATTGTGGTTATAGTGGTAGTACAATCTCCAGTAACTGTGGGTAAAGTAATAATATCAGGAACTGGAGCTTCAACATCTCCAATAACAACATTGATTTTTTTTATATCGTTGTAGCCACCTATTCCTGTAATTAAACAGCTGTATTCTCCGCTGTTAGCTGTTGTTGCATTTACAATTGTCGGATTTTGATCTGTTGAACTAAAACCATTTGGACCAGTCCATGAATAATTTGTTCCTCCTGATGCTTTAAGTTCTAGTGTTTTGCCTATGCATACTGGAGAATTGCTTGAAATTAAAGAATTTGAATCATAATCTTTGAATTTTATAAGAAAGGCGTCTCCTGTATTAGGCTGATAATTACTTTTGTTGGGATAAAGATTTTCTTGATGCGTTCCCGAAGTCGAAATATTAGTTTTGCTATTAGTAGATCCAGCTAAATAAATATTGGAATTATCATCTAAACATGTCTGAAATGCATTATCTGCCATTTCTCCTCCAAAATATGTCGCCCATTCTCGTTGTCCATCAGTATTAAACTTTACTAAATAGGATTCGGTTCCTGAATTTTTGGTTCTCTGAAAAACATTTTCAGTTGGTTGAAAACCATCTTCAACACGACCTGTGAAGTAAATTGAACCATTTTTAGACACAGATCCTCCTAACGTTTCTGGAAAAAAGTAGGAGCCCCATAATTTTTGACCATTTCTGTCAAATTTAAATATGCATCCGTTACCGTTGCTTAATGAATTTTGAATATAAATTTCTTGAAAAACCCCAGTACTACCTATATTATTGAGACTATTAGTTTTTCCGAAACAATAAATATTGTAATATGAATCTATGCCTAGATTGTAAAAATAATCATTATTTTCTCCACCAAAATAAGTTCCCCAAAGACGATTTCCATCTTGAGTGAACTTTACTAAAAAGCCATCATCTCTGATATTCGTTTTTTGGTGAGAATTTTCGGTTGCAATATTGTTAGTGCTTCTTGAATATCCAAGAAAAATAATATTTTCATCTGAATCGAATCCACAATCAGTTATAGCATCTAAATTACTGCCTCCATAATATGTTGCCCACTTGCGTATACCATCATAATTAAATTTTGCTATAAAACCATCATTTGTGTTATCCATTAAATTTCCAGCTACTATTTGATGTGCATCTACTGTACTAATATTTTCTCTGCTATTAGTTTCTCCACAAATGTAAAAATTCTCATGTAAGTCAATTGCAAAGCTGTTTATAGACTCATTTGCTAAACCACCGTAATAAGTTCCCCACTTTCTAATTCCATCAGAATCAAATTTTGCTATAAAACCGTCAAAATATCCGCTTTTTATAGGTTGATGAGTCAATGGAGTAGAGATGTTATTGGTACTTAAACTTCTGCCAGCAACAAAAATATTATTGCTACTTGAAACTTTAATTTTTAGAATTTCATCAGTACTGTTACCGCCATAATAGGTACCCCAAACTCTTGTTCCATCAGAATTGAATTTGGCAAAAAATGCATCGTAATCTATACCTATTATCAACGATGTTTGAAAACTACCAGTCGAAGCAATATTATTTTGACTATAAGTAACTCCAGCCATGTAAACAAAATCATCTTTTGTAAAGAGTGAGGTTGCGTAATCAAATTCTTCTCCACCATAATAAGTCCCCCAAAGTCTAGTCGGCACAGGATCAATAACAAGAGTTTTTCCATCCACAGATTGGACTGTATCAAAGCCATAAACATTTCTTTTTACTTTTTTATATCTAACCGCGATCTCCTTTTTGCCATGGTCATCTTCGATCCAGCTCGCAGGAAGCGTTTCCTCCATTTTCCCAAAACGAACATTCATTAGGATTTTATTATCAACCAAATCGGTTTCTGCGCCATTGAATTTTAATTGAATATCAGAAATCTTTCCTTTCGGATGAATAACAAAATTATATTCAACTGTTTTTTTAGGATCTTCGGGAATTGTAAAAACAACATCAATATTGGGATAAATATTTTTATATGTAATTTGTTTGTATTGATGAACTCCAACTATTCCTTCAGGTTTATTCGGAATATTATAATAATTATCAAAATCAGATGATTTCTGTCCTGTAATTAATTCAACTTTAGAATTGGAGTTTAGAAAATCAATATCTATTCTGTGAAAAATATATTCTAAATTGAATTCCTTTTTCTTTTCATCATCTTTTTCTGGAATTAAATATGGAAGTGTTTTTGATGTTGTCGAACCAACAATTGGAGTCTTCTTTACTTCATAAATATCATACGAAAATCCATTTTTTTTCAATTGAACATTTAATCCGTTAGAATTTAATAAATATTTTACTGCTGAATTTGATTTTCCTTTCTGATCAATAATTTGTCCTTTATTTTCTTTAAAACCAATTGATTGGTTTTTGTTTTGAGAAAATAATTGAATTGAAATTACTAAAAGCAGTACAAGTAAAGTTTGTTTCATTTGACTATTTTGGATGTCGACAAATGTAGTTAAATATCCTACAATACAAAATCAGAAACTTAAAACAGAGCGGCTAAAAATCTTTAACTTAAAAGTCTCCAAATATCTCGTATTTTTGCAAAAAAATAATTCCTCTTGAAAACGAAACTTTTTGTAATTACGCCTCCATTTACCCAACTGAATACTCCGTATCCGGCAACGGCATATATAAAAGGTTTTCTGAATACCAAAAATATCGAATCGGCTCAGGCTGATTTGGGAATTGATGTGATTTTAGAATTGTTTTCGAAAAAAGGATTAATTGATTTGTTTCAAGTTTCAAGTTTCAGATTTGAAGTTGCAAACATTGAAGTTTCAGATAATTCCAAGAGAATTTTTGCTTTACAAGACGAATACATCAAGACGATTGATTCTGTAATCCAGTTTTTGCAGGGGAAAAATCCAACTTTGGCATTGCAGATTTATCAGGAAGATTTTCTGCCAGAAGCTTCTCGTTTTGCACAGTTAGAAGAACTCGATTGGGCTTTTGGAACAATGGGAACACAGGATAAAGCCAAACACTTAGCAACTTTATACCTTGAAGACATTTCAGATTTTATTGTTGAATGTGTCGACGATAATTTTGGTTTCAGCAGATATGCCGAACGTTTAGGCCGAAGTGCAAATTCTTTTGATGAATTGTACGAAGCACTTCAACAGAAACCAACTTATATTGATTCGATTTTGATTTCGCTTTTGAAAGCAAAAATTGCAGCTGTAAAACCAACTTTGTTTTTAATTTCAGTTCCTTTTCCTGGAAATTTATACAGTGCTTTTCGCTGCGCACAATGGGTAAAACAAAATCATCCCGAAATTAAAATTTCGATGGGAGGCGGTTTCCCAAATACCGAATTACGCTCACTTTCTGATAAACGCGTTTTTGAATTTTTCGATTTTATTACGCTAGATGATGGAGAAGTTCCAATTGAAGAATTAATTTTCAACTTACAAAATCCAAATACTGTCACTTCGAGCGAAGCCGAGAAGCGATACAAAAGAACATTTTTATTAGAAAACGGAGAAGTAGTTTATAAAAATAATTCCTTAAAACACGACTACAAACAAGCTTACGTAGGAACGCCGGATTATTCAGATCTGCCATTGGATAAATATATTTCGGTAATTGAAATTGTAAATCCGATGCATAGAATGTGGAGTGACGGACGTTGGAATAAGCTTACAATGGCGCACGGCTGTTATTGGGGAAAATGTACTTTCTGCGATATTTCATTAGATTATATAAAAGTCTACGAACCCGTTGCAGCAAGTCTGCTTTGTGATCGTATGGAAGAATTGATCGAACAAACTGGACAAAACGGATTCCATTTTGTTGATGAAGCTGCACCGCCGGCTTTAATGCGTGCTTTGGCGCTTGAAATTCTAAAAAGAAAACTGGCTGTAACTTGGTGGACGAATATTCGCTTTGAAAAAAGTTTTTCAAAAGATTTATGTTTACTGCTAAAAGCTTCTGGTTGTATTGCTGTTTCTGGTGGTTTGGAAGTAGCCTCAGATCGATTATTAAAATTAATTGATAAAGGTGTAACTGTAGAACAGGTCGCGAAAGTGACTCGAAATTTTACTGAAGCCGGAATTATGGTTCATGCGTATTTAATGTATGGATATCCAACGCAGACGATTCAGGAAACAATTGACAGTCTCGAAATGGTGCGTCAATTGTTTGAAGCAGGAGTTTTACAATCTGGATTTTGGCATCAATTTGCTTTAACAGCTCATAGTCCAGTTGGATTATATCCTGAAAAATTTGGCGTAACCAAAAAAACAGAAGCAATTGGAACTTTTGCCAATAACGATATTGATTACACAGATTCTACAGGAATTAATCATGATAAATTCAGTTTCGGATTAAAGAAATCACTTTTTAATTTCATGCACGGAATCTGTTTTGATTATGAATTGCAAGACTGGTTTGATTTTAAAATTCCGAAAACCAAAATTCATCCCGATTTTATTTTTGATGCACTTCAGGAACAAAATGATTTCAATACAAAACCAAATGCAAAAGTGGTTTGGCTTGGCGGAAAACCATCTGCTGAAATTTTTATAAAATCGAAAAAAGGAAGAAGCTGGGAAATGATGTCTTTAACCTTTCACGATAAAAAAGAAAGCTTCAATATTCAAACCAGCAAAGAAGAAGGGGAGTGGCTGATTTCAATCTTGTCTAAAATTTCAATTTCAAGTGCTAAAAATTATACCTTTCAAGAAGTGAAAAATGATTTCGAAACTTCATTAGATGATTTCGAATTATTTTGGTATTCTAAACCTATAAAAACGCTTCGTGAATTTGGATTATTAGTGCTTTAATACTCCAAACATTCACCATCTTTAGGAATAGACGTTTTTGTTAAAAGCCCATGATCTGAAAGAGCAGATCGTAATTGCAATCTAGTTGTTGGGCAATGATTTAAAGCTTCTAAATGATTGGCAAGAACTTTTCCTGGAGCAAGGGTTGCAAATTTCAAAATGTCATCCATTCGCATTAATAATGGCTGTCCGATATCTAATCGCGCAGTACCGCAGGCGACAATCGAAATATCTGGTTTTAGCTGTGTTAGAACTTTTTCGACATGTTCGGTAAAAATAGTGTCAGAGCTTATATAAATTGATTTTTGATCTGCCAATTCGATAAGAAATCCCATGACATTTCCCATAAGTTTAGAGATAAAACCGTAACCATGAATGGCAGGAATTCCAGTTATTTTTCCGTCTAAAAATTTTTGAGGTTCCCAATATTCTAAAGTTTGAATAACAGTCAGTCCTCTTTGAAGAAGTGCTTTTTCGTCCTTTGAACTGCAGATTACAGGAACACTTTTTCTTCGTAAAAATACTTCGCCGGCTTTATCAATATGATCTGGATGCAAATGAGTAATTAAGCAATGTGTAACTCGGCTTAATATTTCTCGGCTGTTTTTTGGCAGTGCCACCAGCGGATTTCTTTTGGGCTTGTATCTAAAAATAGTAAAAGGCGGAATTGTTTTTCTTTTGCCTAACATTGGGTCCACTAAAATGACATGCTTTTCTGTTTCAATCACCAAAGTAGCATTTCGCAAATGATGTAATTTCATATCAAGGAAATTTAGATATTAAAAATACAAAGTTTTTCGAAAATCTATTTACAGATTTTTCTTTATTTTTAGCAAAATTGTTATCATTTTGTTTATGTATTTACAAGAAGGTTTTCATACCTATTTCATTTATATTCTTACAAATAAAGCGAGATCTGTTTTTTATGTTGGTGTTACAAATAACCTTAAAAATAGATTGTTGAAACATAAAGAAAATATTCTACTTGAGAATAAAACTTTTGTGTCTAACTATAAAGTTGAGTTTTTGCTTTACTATGAAAAATTTAATTGGATTCAGGAAGCAATAGCACGTGAAAAAGAAATTAAAGGATGGAGGAGAGAGAAGAAAATAGCATTAATAAAAACTATGAATCCTGACTTAGATTTTTTAAACTATTAATTTACGAAGAGATTTGATCAGAAAAGGTTTAATAGTTTAGTTTGTCATTCCGACGAAGGAGGAATCTCCATAAGTAACTCGCCAAAGATTTGTCATGACTGTGTATAAACCTTGCGTTAAGTTTTATTTATAGGTAAATTTGAACATTCTGTATGTCATTCCGACGAAGGAGGAATCTCCGCAAGTAGCTCCTCAAAGATTGGTCATAACTTTGCGGAATATTGTCGCGGAGATTCCTCCTTCGTCGGAATGACATACTGTACGATTATATTTCTTAAAACTGGTTATCCAATAGAAAATCGAAACCCAATGCCATGAAGGTTTTCAATTGAGATGCCTTGTTCATTTGCTAATATTTTGCGAAGACGCGAAATAAAAACGTCAAGACTTCTGCCCATAAAATAATCGTCTGTTCCCCACAAAGAGGTTAAGATTTGTTCGCGCTTTAAAACCGAATTTTTATGATCTAGAAAGAGTTTCAATAATTCGGCTTCACGCTGGGTAAGACCTACTTTCTCTTCTTCATTAAAAAGAATAAAATTTTTAGTGTCAAACTGATATTTCCCAACTTCATAAATAGTTTTTACAGGCGCAATATTTTTCTGCGAACGTTTTAAAAAAATCTCAATTTTCAAAAGTAATTCCTCAATACTAAAAGGTTTTACCAAATAATCATCGGCTCCCAGACGTAATCCTTTAATTCTGTCTTCTTTTAAAGTTTTTGCCGAAAGAAAAATGATAGGAATATCAAGATCGATTTTTCTAATAGCTTCTGCCAAATCAAAACCATCCATTTTTGGCATCATAATATCAAAAATGCAGATATCAAAATCTTCTTCTTCAAAAGTTTGCAACGCCGCTTTTCCTTCAGAACAATGAATTACTTCATAATTATTCTGCTCCAAATTGTCTTTCGTTAGAAACGCAAGAGTTTCATCGTCTTCGGCATAAAGTATTTTGAAATTTCTCATTTTTTATAAGGAATTGATAAGGTTATTGTTACGCCTTTTTCAACATTGTTTTCAGCTTTTATTTTCCAGTTCTGTAGTGTACAGATTTCTTTCACATAATATAAACCGAGACCAAATCCGTTGACTTCATTACTTTTCTCGTTCTGAACACGGTAAAATTTATCAAAGATAAAAGATATTTTTTTAGGAGTAATCCCGATTCCATTATCAATAAACTCAAGTTTTAAACAATTTTTATCTTCGGTAATTTTGATTATTACTTCTGGCTTTACGCTGCAGTATTTTACAGCATTATCCAATAAATTATAAACTAAATTAGCAAAATGAAAAGTATCAGTTTCTATTGAATAATCATTCGATGAAGTTTCAATTGTAAAAACAGCATCTGGATATTTTAAATTGATATTTGAAATTGCTTCTTCAATTATAGGAACAATTAGGATATTCTCTTTTTTAAGTTCTAAAGGAGCATAATCTGCTTTTGCAACATTTAGAATTTTTTCAATATGGCTATTTAACTTATTTCCTTGACTAATAATAATATCGGTATAAGTATATAACTTTTTATCTTCTTTAATTGGCTTTTGCTCAATTAGATATTTAGAAGCGATAAGAATAGATGCCAGAGGCGTTTTAAACTCATGCGTCATGTTATTGATGAAATCACGCTGTAATTCAGAATATTTTTTTTGCTGTAAAAGTTTAAAAATAGAATAAACATAAATCAGTAAAATTAAAATTAACGCCGTTGAAAGGATAAACCAAAAACGCATAGAACTAAATAAATACGTAGTTTCATTAGGAAAACGTACAGCGAAATAATAAACCAGATTTTTATGCTTAGGGAAATAAACAGTTTTTTTGCATTCTGCTTTTTTCTTTGAAAGCGAAATGTAATCACCATAAATCATTTCATCACTCTGGCAGTTGTACATCGCGTATTCAAAATCTGTAGTGATATTCATTTTTTTGAATTCCGTTTTTAGATAAAATTCCAAAATTTCAGGTTCAAATTCATTATCGACATTTACAATATAATAGTCGTTCGATATTTTCTGTACGGGATTCTGTACCGGCAGTTCATGATTTGTTCCTTCATAGAGCTTTTTTGCCACTTCCAGTAAAGCAATATGTGCTTTCTGGCTTAGCTTTTTTTGTTCAATTGTAAAAGCCTCTTTTGTCCATAACAATTGTGCCACTAAAATACTAATGATGGCTACCAATCCTAAGAGAATGATGCTGTTGAGTTTATTAATTTTCAAGAATAAGGAATTTTAAAAGTGTAATATTAATCAATTTTACCCTGAAAATAAGCGATTAACAAGTCATTAACAAACATTTGAAAGCGGTTAACAGCGATTTGGTTTTGTCTGAAATACCTTTGTAATATCAAATTAGAACTATAAACCATTTTAAATATATCCGTTATGAAAATGATTAAAATTTCGATGTTAGCTTTGGCTTTAGGGCTAATGTCTTTTTCGGCGATTGCTCCAGTAAAATCTTTAGTTTCAGAGACTAAAATTTCAGAAACTTCGGCTTCTACAATTACTTGGAAAGCAGAAACAATAGATGTTGGACAAATTCCACAAGGAACTCCAAAGGCAATTGTTTACGAATTTAAAAATACTGGAAAAACAGCTGTTGTGATTACAAACGTTAAAGGATCTTGCGGTTGTACGGCTACAGATTACACCAAAGAACCAATTCAGGCTGGAAAATCTGGAAAAGTTACTGCAACTTACAATGCTGCAAACAAAGGTGCATTTACAAAAACAGTTACTGTAACAACTAGTGCAGAAACAGCACCAAAAATCCTTACTTTAAAAGGTACGGTTATCTAAGAATTTTAATAGGTTGGTTATATGGCAAGCTCCAGACAAGTAATTGTTTGGGGCTTTTTTTATGCAGTTTAATTACTTTTAAAATCAGAAAAAAAGATAAATAAGATTTATTTGCGAAGACTTTGATTTAATAGAATTTTTTCTACTTTTAATAAAAAATTCTGGTATGAAAATTTGGTATTCTCTTATTATTACGGTTGTACTTTTTACTGTTTTTTCGTGTAACTCTAAAGCAGATAAAAAAGAGGAAAATTCGATAAAAAAAGTTGAGAAAATTCCAGAATTAAAACTTACAATTGACAGTACTCGCGTTGCTGCATTTTATGAAAGTTATCCGAAACTTTCAAAATTTAAAAGTGATGTCACTTCTTTATATCAAAAAAATAAATCAACTCAATTGTGGCAGGATAATAAAGGCGTTGTAGAATTTGGTAATACTTTATTCAACCAATACAAAAATCTGGATCAAGAAGGATTAAAAGCAAATTTTCCATACAGCGAACAATTGAATTTGGTTTTTGATAATAATGCTGCCAAGAAATTATCAAAGGAAGATACTGATTTACTTCTTTCTAATCTCTATTACTATTATGCCGAAAAAGTATATGGAGGATTTGATGAAAAAACGGTTATTTCTTTAGAATGGCTTTTACCTCGTAAAAAGTTCAATTATCAAGTACTTTCAGATTCTATCTTTAAAAAATCGACCATTTTAGACGATAAGAAAAGAAAGATGTTCAGCCAATATTATAAACTTCGTGATGCTCTAAAAGAATACAGAGAAATTGAGAAAAAAGGAGGCTGGAAAACCATTGAAACGGGAGACGATTTTAAAAGTTTAAAATTAGGTGATTCTTCAAATGTTATAGCTCAAATTAGAGAAAGACTTTTTGTAACCAAAGATCTTAAAGAAGATACTAAAAGTGCAGTTTGTGATACGGTTTTAATTAAAGCGATGAAAAACTATGAACTGCGACACGGTTATGCGCCAAAAAACACCATTTTAACAGAACATATAAACGATTTGAATATTCCAGTTTCTGACAGAATAAAAACCATAATCGCCAATATGGAACGCTGCAGATGGATTGATCCTGAATTGGAAAAAGGGAAAAAGTACATCGAAGTAAACATTCCTGAATTTAAATTGTATTTAATTGAGGATGGAAAAATTGCTTTTACTTCGCCTGTTGTTGTGGGAAAAGCAATGACAAAAACCGTAATTTTCAGCGGAATGATGAACAATATTGTTTTTAGTCCGTATTGGAATGTGCCGCCGAGTATTATTGCAAAAGAGATAAAACCAGGAATGGCGAAAGATAAAAACTATCTGCAAAAGAAAAATTTAGAGTGGAATAACGGGGCCGTTCGCCAGCTTCCGGGAAAAAATAATTCTTTGGGATTGGTAAAGTTTTTGTTTCCAAATTCAAGCAATATTTATCTGCATGATACACCTTCTAAAAGTTTGTTCGAAAGAGAAAGCAGAGCTTTTAGCCACGGCTGTGTGCGTGTTGCAAAACCTCGTGAATTGGCAATTGAATTATTAAAACCAGATCCATCTTGGAATCCTGCCAGAATCGATAAAGCCATGCACGCCGGAAAAGAAAGCTGGTATACACTTAAGAAAAAAGTTCCTGTTTATATTGGCTATTTTACAGCGTGGGTAGACCGCGAAGGGCAGTTGAATTTCTATAAAGACATTTATCAAAGAGATGAAAGTCTGCTGAAACTACTGACGGAAGAATAAAAGTTTAAATTCCAATTCCAATTCCAATAATTAGCTGGATAAATTCCAAATTACAAAAATGAGGTTTTTAAATTTTTTATTTTATTCAGTATGAAAAATTGAATCCAGAGATTAATGGATTAAAAAGAATTATAGAAAATCTGTGCTAAGCTTTTAATCTGTGGTGAAAAAATTATTTAGATAAAACATCTATACATTTATAAAAACGTTTGGTGTAATGTTCTGTATCAAGAGCTGTAATAGTAACCTGCTGTGCTTTTCCAGATGAGGCGTGAATAAATTTAGAATGCATTCCGTTAGCTTCGCATATAATTCCAAGGTGACCAACAATAGTTCTGTCCTTGTAACCGTAAAAAACTAAAATATCTCCAACCTTAAAATCTTCAGGTTTTAGAGCTTTTCCCAAATTCTTATAACCGCTTGAACTTCTAGGCAATGTCAATCCAAAATTGCTATAAACATAACTTACAAAACCAGAGCAGTCAAAACCGTTTTTCGGATTACTGCCTGCGTACAAGTAAGGTGTTCCTAAATATTGTTTGGCATATGCGATAATAGAATCCCGATCAATTTCGGCTTCAATTTTAGGATATTGAGTTATTTTTTGTTTCTCTTCCCTTTTTACAGTGAAAGAAGAAAGTAAAAAAAGAGGAAGTAAAAAAATATAAAGGATTGATCTCATTTTTTTTAGTCTAATATAAGTTGAAACGTTAAAGATAAACCGTTATTTTATTTTAAAAGAACAAAAACACCCTTTAAAAGTATAAATAGCATTCATTATCCTTCAAATGATGTGTTTATGTGGTGTTTTTTTATTGCATTTTGACATTTTAGTATCTTTCTGTCTAGTTCATTTCAAATATATTTGTGAATCGTATTTATATTTTAACAAATAAATTATGTTTCCCAAAAAAATAGCTCTTTTAATTTCGTTTTTGCTGATTTCGATCGTTTCGACTTCGCAAACTCAAAATTCAAATAAAACTTTTTTATACGAAGGCAGAATTGATAAACTTCAAAATGATCAAGTCATTTTGATAGGGACCGCTTCTTCGGTTTCGTTTAATTTTATTGGAAATGAATGTTCAATTACACTTCAGAGTGTAGATTCTTACGAACATCATAATTATGTTCAGTTGGTTTTGGATGGAAAATATATTGGAAAAATCAGGATTGAAAAAGGTGATGTTCAAACATTTCCAATAAAAGTGACTTCAAACAAAAAAGAACACCGTTTAGAAATCTATAAAAATACAGAAGCACAAAGCGGTAATATTTTATTTGCTGGAACAACAGCAAAACTGACTACAATTTCTTTTAAAAAGAAAAAGAAAATCGAATTTATCGGAGATTCTATAACTTGTGGTGCGGCAAGTGATCCGTCTGATATTCCTTGTGATAAGGGAGAATATATGGATCATCATAATAGTTATTATGCTTATGGGCCAAGACTTTCCAGAGCTATTGGTGTTGATTATTTAATGAGCTGTGTTTCTGGAATTGGAATGTATCGCAACTGGAATGACGAAAACAAAGACGAAGCGATAATGCCGGATATTTATCAGAATTTATATTTAACGAAGGATCCTTCGAAACCTAAATATGATTTTGCTTTTCAGCCTGATATTATCAGTATAGCTTTGGGAACGAATGATTTTTCTGGTGGAGACGGTAAAAAAGAACGTCTGCCTTTTAATCCCGAAAAATATGTTTCGAATTATATCAATTTCATCAAAATGTTATATCAACACAATCCGAATGTGCAGATTGTAATTACGAATAGTCCAATGGTTGGCGGAGAAAGAGCAGTTGTTTTTGAAGATTGTCTGAATAAAGTTAAAAACGCTTTCGCGAATGATAAAACACACAAAACTATTCAGATTTTTAAATTCAAACCAATGACACCGAAAGGTTGTTCAGGACATCCAGATGTGGCAGATCATAAAGTTTTGGCGGCTGAATATGCTCCATTTTTAAAAAGCTTATTACATGAAAAATAATATTTATAAGTTTGTTTTCTTTCTATTGATTTCCAGTACTATGATGGCAAACGTTTCGCTTCCGAATATTTTTAGTGATAATATGGTTTTACAGCGCAATTCTGAAGTGAAAATTTGGGGTTGGGCAAATCCAAAAGAAGAAATTAAACTGGTTTCTGGCTGGAATAATCAGGAATATAAAACCATTGCCAATAATCAGGCGAAATGGGAAATGACCATTAAAACTCCCGAAGCTGGCGGTCCTTTTACCATTTCGATAAAAGGCTACAATGAAGTCATTTTAAAAAATATTTTGATTGGGGAAGTCTGGCTTTGTTCTGGACAATCTAATATGGAAATGTCAGCAAGCTGGGGAATTGACGATGGCGAAGAAGAAATGAAAAATGCCACAAATCCAAATATTCGATTTTTTACCGTTCCGAAATTGACTGCAGAAAGTCCGCAGAATAATTTGCTTGGAAACTGGACAGAATCTACTCCAGAAACCATGAAATATTTTAGTGCGGTAGGTTACTTTTTTGCAAAACACCTTCGCGAAGAGTTAAAAAATGTTCCAATCGGATTAATTTCTTCGAATTGGGGAGGAACTCCAGCTGAAATATGGATGCCAGAAGATGTGGTAAATAATGATCCACTTTTACTGGAAAATGCCAAAAAACTAAACGAACAAGAATACGGACCAAGACAGCCTGGCCGTGCGTATAATGCAATGATTTATCCAATTGTCGGATTTAAAATTGCTGGAACGCTTTGGTATCAGGGAGAATCGAATGTAGGTTCTTTGGTTTATGATAAAACTTTAGGCGCCTTAATTACCTCATGGAGAAAAGAATGGAAGGATGACTTTCCGTTTTATTACGTTCAAATTGCGCCTTTTAAAACGGGAAGTAATAATTTCTCAAATGTTACGGTTAGAGATTCTCAAAGAAAATTATTGAAAGAAGTTTCAAAAACCGGAATGGTCGTTATCAGTGACATTTCAGATACGATTGATATTCATCCCAAAAATAAAAAGGATGTTGGAATTCGCCTTGCTAATTTGGCTTTGGCTGAAACCTACAAAGCCAATTCCAATTTGGTTAACGGACCGCTATTTAAAGTAATTACAGTTGAGAAAAATAAAGTGGTAGTTTCTTTTGATTATGCTGATGGATTGTATTTTAAAGATAAAAAATCGAATCAATTTGAAGTAGCGGGAGGCGATGGCGTTTTCTATCCAGCCGAAGCTTCGATTAAAAATAACGAAGTGATTTTGACAAGTAAAAAAGTTGTGAATCCTGCAAAAGTGAGGTTTGCATGGGGAAATACAATACAGTCAGATTTGTTTAATAAAGCGAATCTGCCTGCATCTTGTTTTACGTCGGAATTTTAGGTTTTAGTCCCGAAGCCTCGGGATGATTTTATATTTTTTGTGCAATTTTTGTCATGTTTAGTGATCGCGAGGCTTCGGCAGAAGCCAATAAAATTAAGACCCAAAGTTTGTCATTGCGAGGAACGAAGCAACCACATTTGCAAAATCCAGTTTGTGGCTAATTGTTATTGAGGTTGCTTCGTTCCTCGCAATGACAAGATTGTGTCTTTTGAAAATGTTTGCGTGAGGGATAGCAGTGGAAAGCCCACAGTCTCGTCATTTTGACGAGACGAGGACTTGAAACGGATAGCCCGACCCGCCTTTTTCGGCGGGACACGCCCAAAGAAACCTTAGGATCTCAGCATCTCAGTCCCGATCCCGAAACTTCGGGACGGGATAGCATCTTAAAAAAAACTAACTAAACCACACATATGAAAAATAAAAAAATAATAACTATTGGGGTTTTTGCCCTTTTTACGATTGGAAATATGAATGCACAAAAAAAGCCGTATCTGGATAAAAACAAAACTGTTGAACAGCGTATAGATTTGCTTTTACAGCTAATGACGCTGGAGGAAAAAGTGGGACAGATGAACCAATATAACGGTTTTTGGGATGTAACGGGACCAGCACCAAAAGGCGGAACAGCCGAATTAAAATATGAACATTTAAGAAAAGGATTGGTCGGATCGATGCTGACGGTTCGCGGCGTGAAAGAAGTTCGCGCTGTACAGAAAATTGCAGTTGAAGAAACGAGATTAGGAATTCCGTTAATAATTGGTTTTGACGTTATACATGGTTATAAAACGTTAAGTCCGATTCCGTTGGCAGAAGCTGCGAGTTGGGATTTGGAAGCGATAAAAAAATCGGCAGCGATTGCGGCAGATGAAGCTTCGGCATCTGGAATTAACTGGACGTTTGGACCAAATGTAGATGTCGCAAATGATGCACGCTGGGGACGTGTGATGGAAGGTGCGGGAGAAGATCCGTATTTGGGAAGTAAAGTGGGGTATGCAAGAGTAAAAGGTTTTCAAGGAGAAACGGCTGCAGATCTTCAAAAAGTAAATACGATTGCGGCTTGTGCAAAACATTTTGCAGCCTACGGTTATGTTGAAGCTGGATTGGAATATAATATTGTGGATATCAGTAATTCTAAATTGTACAACTCCGTTTTGCCTCCTTTTGAAGCTACGGTTCAAGCGGGAGTTCGTACGTTTATGAATTCGTTTAATACTTTAAATGGCGTTCCAGCAACTGGAAATGCTTTTCTGCAAAGAGATATTTTAAAAGGAAAATGGAAGTTTGACGGATTTGTAATTTCTGATTATGCTTCGATTCGTGAAATGATCGCGCACGGATACGCAAAAGACGAAGCAGATGCAACAGCAAAAGCCGTAATCGCAGGTTCTGATATGGATATGGAATCGTATTTATATGTGGCAAAATTGGTTGACTTGGTAAAATCTGGAAAAGTAAAAGAAGCTTTGGTTGATGATGCCGTTCGCAGAATTCTACGAGTGAAATTTGAATTGGGATTATTTGACGATCCGTACAGATATTGTGATGAAAAACGCGAAAAAGAAGTTGTGGGAAGTAAAGCCAACAACGAAGGCGTTTTGGATATGGCGAAAAAATCTATCGTTTTGTTGAAGAATGATAAAAATTTGCTTCCGCTGAAAAAATCTGGACAGAAAATCGCTTTGATCGGAGCTTTAGCAAATGATAAAAATAGTCCGCTAGGAAGCTGGAGAATTGCCGCTTCTGATGATACAGCAGTTTCGGTTTTAGAAGGAATGCAGCAATATAAAGACAATCAGCTGACTTTTGAAAAAGGAGTTGATTTATTAAAACAAAAAGCGACTTTCTTAACGGAAACGGTTTTCAACACCACAGATAAAAGCGGATTTGAAGCAGCGAAAAAAGCGGCAAAAAATGCCGATATTGTCGTAATGGTTTTAGGTGAATATGGTTTCCAAAGTGGTGAGGGAAGAAGTAGAACTGATTTGAATCTTCCAGGTTTACAGCAGGAATTGTTAGAAGAAATCTACAAAGTAAATCCGAATGTAGTTTTGGTTTTAAATAATGGTCGTCCGTTAAGTATTCCGTGGGCAGCAGAAAATGTTCCAGCAATTGTAGAAGCTTGGCATTTGGGAACTCAGACTGGAAATGCAGTGGCGCAGGTCTTATACGGAGATTATAACCCAAGTGGAAAACTGCCAATGTCATTTCCTAGAAATGTGGGTCAGGTGCCAATTTATTATAACAAATACAGCACAGGAAGACCAATTGACAGCGATAAAAATGTTTTTTGGTCGCATTATATGGATGTGGAGAAAACGCCTCAATTTCCGTTTGGTTTTGGATTGAGTTACACGAAATTTGATTATAAAAACTTGAAATTGAATAAAACTGCTTTCGCAAAAGGAGAAAAAGTGGAGGTAAGTGTTGAAGTAACTAATTCAGGAAATTATGATGGAAAAGAAGTAGTGCAATTATATATTCATGATGAATTTGCAAGTATCGTTCGCCCAATAAAAGAATTAAAAGGCTTTGAATTGGTGAATCTTAAAAAGGGTGAAACTAAAACGGTAAATTTTACTTTAACGGATAAAGAACTTGGTTTTTATAATAATGAAGGAAATTATTTAGTTGAACCGGGAACTTTTAAAATTATGGTTGGAGGAAGTTCTGATAAAGGTTTACAGGGTGGTTTTGAGATAAAAGAATAGGTTTTTTGAGGTGCAAAGTTGCACAGGTTCAAAGAAGCAAAGGTTTTTTTCGCCACGAATTCACGAATTAATTGTTTAAAAATTCGTGAATTCGTGGCGATTTCATTTTAGTATAAAAATCTTCGTGTCTTAGTGTCTTCGTGGCAAAACTTCGAGAGTTTTTTGTATTTTTAAAACCTATAAAAACTCCAACCATTAAATTAAAATAATGAAATATAACAGATGCGGAAAGAGCGGGTTATTATTACCTGAAATTTCTTTAGGATTATGGCATAACTTCGGTTCGGTTGATAATTTTGAAAATTGCGAAAGTATTGCCGTAGAAGCTTTTGATAAAGGAATTACACACTTTGATTTAGCAAATAATTACGGGCCGGTTCCTGGTTCTGCTGAGGAAAATTTTGGAAAAATACTATGGCATAATTTTCAGGGAAATCTGCGAGATGAAATCGTAATTTCTACCAAAGCGGGTTACACGATGTGGAATGGACCTTATGGAGATTGGGGTTCGAGAAAATATCTATTGTCTAGTTTAGATCAGAGTTTGAAACGAATGAGTATCGACTATGTTGATATTTTTTATTCGCATCGTCCAGATCCTGAAACGCCAATTGAAGAAACGATGATGGCATTAGATCATGCCGTAAGAAGTGGAAAAGCGTTGTATGTTGGAATCAGTAATTATTCGGCAGAGCAGACTCGAGTTGCGGTTGATGTTTTAAAACAATTAGGCACGCCATGTTTAATTCATCAGGCAAAATATTCAATGCTGGAACGTTGGGTTGAAAATGGTTTATTAGATGTTTTAGAAGAAAAAGGAGTAGGATGTATCGCATTTTCGCCTTTGGCGCAAGGACTTTTAACAGACAAATATTTAAAAGGAATTCCAGAAAATTCAAGAGCGCATAACCCAAACGGACATTTGAAAGAAGATGAGGTTACACAAGAAAGAATTCAGAAATTAATCCAGCTGAATGAAATTGCTCAGAATAGAAATCAATCTCTGGCGCAAATGGCTTTGGCCTGGCTGCAAAAAGACAAACGAATTACTTCTGTTTTAATTGGGGCTAGTTCTGTAAAGCAATTGTGTAATAATATTGATTGTCTTCAGAATACCGAGTTTTCGAATGATGAATTGAATGCGATTGAACAGATTTTATTATAGAAAATATTCAGAACTGATTAAATGGGAAAAGGTATTAAAATAAAAATAATTGTACTTTTTTTGATCTTTATTGCAGTTGGCTGTGATGGAACGTTAGGAGGATTTAAAACGAGAAAATTTCCTGTTTCGAAGCAAAAGTTAGTTGTTGCAATTGAAAGCTTTTATGAAAGGAATCCACAGTTTATAACTCCTCCAAAATGGAAAGAAGAGCAAGAGAGTTGGAAAAAACGAGGTTATGATTTTTTAGATGCTCGATTTTTTTATTTACAGGATACTCCGGAAGAATTGTATTATGTTTCTTTTATTGGAGATGAAAATGATTCCATTCAATCAAATGCTAATTCTGTTAGTATTGCAATTAGAGCAGTGTTTACAAGAAAAAATAACCGTTGGTTATATGAAAAAGATTTTAATGAAGAAGAAAAAACAAGAATTGAAAATAGATTCAATAATGGTATTATTTCTAAACTAGAAAAATATGTTGGAGCTAAAGCCTTAATTGAAAAAGATTAAAACATATAAATTAAATAAAAAGATTGGGACAATTTGTCCCAATCTTTATTTTATAATCATCGCCAATCCGCCGCCGCTTGCTAATCGATAGGTTAATTTCGTTGCAGAATCAATTGTAATGATTTCTCTTTTATAATCAGTTGCAGCTTTATCTGCATTTAAACCGTCTGAGAAAATATCGGCTTGGAATTTTTTGCCTTTTTCAAGGAAAGAAAAATCGATTGTAATATCTCTGGAATCCCAATTTGTAATTGAACCTAAATACCACGTACTGCCTTTTCTTCTGGCAATGGAAATGTATTTGCCAACCTCACCATCTAAAGAAACTGTTTCATCAAAAGTAGTAGGAACTTTAGCAATAAAATCGGTGCTTTCCTGCTCTTTCATAAAAGCGGTCGGACTGTCAGCCATCATTTGCAAAGGCGCTTCAAAAATAGTGTAAAGTGCCAATTGATGACATCTTGTTCCTTGACTCATTGGAGTAGAATGACTTGGTTTGAATTCGCTTTTTGTGGCATTTCGCATTGCTCCGGGCGTATAATCCATTGGACCGGCCATCATTCTGATAAACGGAATCGTACAATCATATAACGGAACATCGTCATTTGGTGTCCATTTATTATTCTCTAAACCTTTTACGCCTTCAAAATTTAGAATATTTGGATAAGTTCGCTGAATTCCGGTTGGTTTGTACATTCCGTGGAAGTCGATAATTAATTTATGATTGGCTGCTCTTTGAGCAATATCGTAAACCGAATTGACCATTTTAGCATCGTCGCGGTCTATAAAATCAACTTTAAAGCCTTTTACGCCCAGCTTTGCATAATTGTCGAAAACTACTTCTGTTTTATCATGTATGGCCATCCACGAAGCCCACAAAATAATTCCGACGTTTCTGTCTTTCGCGTAGGCGATTAAAGCTTCGAGATCGACATTCGGATTGTGTTTCATAATATCGGTTTCTACACTCCAGCCTTCGTCTAAAACCACATATTCCACTTTATTTTGAGAAGCGAAATCAATATAATATTTATAAGTCTGTGTGTTAATTCCGGCTTTAAAATCAACATTATAAATGTTCCAGTCGTTCCACCAGTCCCACGCTACTTTTCCGGGTTTTATCCACGAAACATCTTTTATTTTTGATGGCTCGGCCAATTTCTGAACCATATCATTATTGGCTAAATCCGCATCATTTTCAGAAATCACAATTGCTCTCCACGGAAAAGTTCTTGTTCCTTTGGTTTTTACCAAATAATCTGCTCTTTCTGTAATTAATTTGTTGAGGTAATTAAATCCGCCGTTGGTTTCCTTTAACGGATATTTAGAAAATCGAGATTCAAAACCAAAATTGTTTTTATTATTGGTAACAAACAATCCAGCGTAATCTTCCAGATTTGCTTCTAGAAAAACGGCTTTTTTATAATTTTTATAATCAATTAAAAAAGGTAAAAAGGCTAGAGTATCTTTTTTGAATTCGCTGATTTTCTTGTTTTCATAATGCGATTCAAACGATGAAATATATTGATCTTTTGGATTTCGTAAATCGCGGACGTAAGGCATCAAAGTATTGTAATCCTGATCAAAGTTTAAAACCACTTCTTCAGATTTAACAGTAATATCCTTTTTCTTTTTAGTTATAAAACGATACGCGGCGCCGTCATCAAAAACGCGATACTCAATGCTGAAGTCATTTTTGAACTTTAAAGTCAATTGATTGTAATTGTTTTGAACTGATTTCTTTTTGTACAAAGGTGTTTCAAAAGAAGTGTTTACAGTTTCCTTTTTTGAATTTAAAACAACAGCATTTTTTCCTAAAACAATATTTTCGTCCAAAGTTATAGACATTTCTGATGGAGCTAAAATAACATCTTTTTCATGCAAAATTGTCCAGCTGATTTTATCATCAACATTAATTTTAACTTCGATTTTTCCATTAGGGGATTTTACAGTGAAATCCTGCTTCTTCTGCGAAAAAGAGAGGTTTACGAAAAATAAAAGCAGCAATATTGTTAGAGATTTTTTCATCAATTTTTGATTTGTTTTTTCTGTAGAGACGCACCGCAGTGCGTCTAGGCCAAGTTTACGTTCCATATATTCGTTGCACATAAGACGCACAGCTGTGCGTCTCTACAGAAAAGGGGGATGAATAATTTTTTATTTCTTCAATTCTAGATTGTATTTCTTAACGATTTCTAAAGTCGATTTATCGCCGTTAAAAACAGAATTTAATCCTTGTGGTTCTTGCGGAGGATCTGTTGTAAGCGGTTCACCCGGATTCCATTTTCCAGTTTCATTAACGGCTTTTCCTTCACCGCCGTATCCCCAAAAATTCGCAGCCTGCAAAGGACCTCCGTTTTTATGACTTTCGAGAACTCGTCCAAAAATATAACTGTAAAATTTATCTCTGTAGATCGACGAAGCTCCGGCATTTAAGTTTTCATTTTCCCTCGGAAGACCGAATTCTTCAATAATAATTGGTCTTTTTAAATTGTTTGCCACTTTAATATGATCGTCAATATATTTTCCAGCGTTTTCGATTGTTTTTGGCATTGTAGCTTCGGCATTGTCGGCTTTAAACCAGTTCCAGTTTTTTGGCCAGATATGCATGGTCAAATAATCGATATTCGGATTCTGATGCGTTCTTTCGAAAATTTCCATGCTGTCGTTCGAACTGTTTTTTCCTTCAGAACCCGTAGAAACCAAGTGATTTTTATCTAAACTATCAATTAAATCCACAATGTTGTTTAGCCATTTTGTGAATTTAGTTTCATTTTCTACTGTAAAAAGTCTTGGTTCGTTTCCAACCTGCCAAGACATAATCGTGTTGTCTTCGTTATACTTCTTTTTAGAATAGGCGTTTGTTCTTCCAATAATAAACTTCACATGATTATTTAAAGCTTCCATGCAAGGTTCGCAGCTATGAAACTGTTCTGTATACGACATAAATTGAGGCCAAGTGTTTGGCGGAATATTCGGAACCGGAATTGCTCCTTTGCCATTCCATTCTAAATATTGTGACATTCCGCCCGACCATTCCCAGTTGTTTGTCAAGTACAAAACGGCATACATATTACGTTTGCTCATTTCATTGATCAAAAAATCTAAACCGTCCAAAAGATCTTCATCATATTTTCCCTGCTCATATTGCAAAGCTGGGCGAACCGTGAAATCGTATTTTCCTCCATCTGCACCAACCAAAACACGAAGATTATCAATGCCGTTTTTCTTCATTAAATCCAGTTCGCGTAAAAGTCTTTTTCTGTCCCCAATTTTTTTAGAAGCAAGCATACTGCCGTACCAATAATTGGTTCCGATGTAGGCATAAGGTTTATCACCTTTATAAAATTGCGTGCCTTTTACGGTTATTTTTTCCTGCGCCTGACAAGCAATTGTCGACAAAAGCATTGCAAGAGAAAGTGTTTTGAGAAATCTGTTTTTCATGATTTATATTTTAAGAAGCTGTTTCCTGCTATCCGCTGTATCTTTTATGTTGAACGCCAACATAAAAGGATGCCGCTTCTATCAGGGCTAGGACTTTACGTTACTTTAGACCTTTTTATTTATCTCGTTTAAGGATTTCGTTTTAAAAATTCTTCTTCAGAAAGCGTTGTTATTTTAATATCATCAAAAAATACAGTACCGTTAGTTTGGGCAAGAGCGAGCATTATCCTAATCTTTTTAGCATCTGCAGGAACCTTTATGGCTTTTTTGTAATTGATCCAGCTTGTGGTACCTTTTGCATTGCCAATTAATTCAGAGCTGATTTTCTTTTCGGCATCAGTTGTAAATTCAATAATTACAGCTGCAGCTTTGTAATCTTCTTTTTGGATTTCTACACCATCGGTTTTCATCCATGCACTGCATTCGATTGCAAAAGTATTTCGCGGAATTGTAACAACTTGATCAAAAGCCCTCCATTCTGCACCAGTATATTGATTAATCAGCGCACCATTTTTCCCAGATTTTTTATCATACGTAGAAAGAGCACCATTTTCTTCGCCTCTCCAATTTACAAACTCGTATTCGAAACCTGCATTTTTTATAAGATTTGTTTGCGCAGTTATTATCGTGGTCATGAATAATAAACTAAAAAGAAAAAAACGTTTCATAAGCGACTGTAAATTAGAGTTAATATCAATAAAGTTATTCTTTAATACGCTGTATAAGTTCCAGACAGGCTCGACCATTATGATAAGGACATTTCCAGAATCCGGCTTTGTCTTTTTCGATTAAAGAATAGTCGTGGTAAATTCCCCAGACCCATTCTCCATTTTTCTGATCGAGGATATGTTTTTTTATGAATTTCCAAATTTTGTAAACAATTTCCAGATATTCTTCTTTTCCAGTTAATTGGTAAGCGTTGTAAAAACCAATTAAAGCCTCCGCTTGCGGCCACCAATGTTTTTCGGCAATTAATTTATTTTTCTCTGGATCAAATTCGTACCAGAGACCGCCGTCAGAATCAAGTCCTTCTTTTGTAACTTCAGCAATTTGAACGGCGTATTTTTTATAATTTTCGATCAGTTTTTCATTGCCCGAAATTTCTGCACACTGCTGTAAAAGCCAAGCCGCTTCAATGTCATGGCCGTAAGAAACAACATCTGGTTTTTCAATCCAATTTTCGTTGAAAAATAAACGTAAATGACCAGTTTCAGTATTAATGAAATATTTCTCGATTGTTTCTAATAATTCAATAATATCTTCAAGCAGTTTTTCATCTTTCCAGACTTTGTATAAATTTACATAACCTTCAATAATATGAAGATGCGTATTCATAGTTTTCTTTTCATTCGCATCTTTTGCACTCAAACGTAAATCTTCAATTGGCTGCCAATCTCTTGTAAAAGCTTCAAAATAGCCTTTGTTTACAGGATCGTAACTGTGTTCTTGAATTTTTAGATATAAATTTTTAGCAATTTCTAAAGCTTTTTCATTTTTTGAAATCACATAATATTCAGACAATCCGTAGATTGCAAATGCTAAAGCATAAATTTGATTTTTGGTGTCTTTTGGAGTTTTATCCTCATTAATACTCCAAAAAAGACCGCCAAATTTTGTGTCATAAAAATAAGCACTGAGAAATTCAAATGCTCTTTCTGCCAATTTTTTGTGGTTTTCGTTTTTTGTGGTTTGATAACTGGCAGAGAAAGTCCAAAGAATTCGGGCGTTTAAAACCGAACCTTTTTCTGCATTTTCAATTCTTTGATCATTAAAATCGATCTGACCTGCAAAACCGCCATTTTGCTCATCAACAGTATGTTCTGACCAATATTTTAAAATGGAATCAAGTTCTGAGGTGAGTTCAGATTTTAAAAGCTTTCTTTGTAATGACACGATATATTAAATTGCGTTGTTTCTTTCGATTTGATCAATAATAGTCTGTACAGAACCTGCAGAAATAAAAGTGTCTGCTGGTGCATTGGTAACATAATCAACTAATTTCTCTACGGTTGAAACTGCTACGTGCATTCTGGTGTCTGAAGAGGCATAATAGACATAAACAGTTCCGTCATTATCTTCAATCCATCCGTTAGAAAATAAAACATTCGAAACGTCGCCGACTCTTTCAGTTCCTTCTGGTCCCATAAAATGTCCGGCAGGAACGTGTGTGACTTTTGTAATATCATTCAAATCTGTCATGAACATATACAAAGTGTAACGTAAACCTGCAGCAGTATTACGAACTCCGTGTGCCAAATGCAGCCAGCCTTTTGATGTTTTGATAGGAGCAGGGCCAAGACCATTTTTCAATTCATAAATAGTATGATATTGTTTTCCAAAGATGATTTTTTCTTCTTTAACAACAGGGTTTGTCATGTCTTCCACATAACCTAAACCAATTCCGCCGCCACTTCCAACATCAATAAAACCATCTTGAGGGCGTGTGTATAAAGCGTATTTTCCGTTTACAAATTCTGGATGTAAAACAACATTTCGCTGTTGTCCCGTATTAGAAATTAAATCAGGAAGTCTTTCCCAGTTAACTAAATCTTTTGTACGAACTATTCCAGCATTGGCTACAGCCGAACTTGTATCGCCTTTTGGTGCTTTTGGATCTTTTCTTTCAGTACAAAAAATACCGTACACATAACCATCTTCATGATGAATCAAACGCATATCGTATACATTTGTGTCTGGTTCTTCTGTCTGCGGAATTACGCAGGGTTTGTCCCAAAACTTGAAATTATCAATTCCGTTTGGACTTTCGGCAATGGCAAAAAATGATTTTCTGTCGATTCCTTCTACACGAACTGCCAATAAATATTTGCCGTTCCATTTCATTGCACCAGCATTAAAAGCAGCATTTATTCCGATTCTTTCTTGCAGGAAAGGATTTGTTTTTTCGTTAAAATCAAAACGCCAGTTCAACGGAATGTGCGCAGCAGTTACTACAGGGTTTTTGTAACGGTCATAAATTCCGTTTCCAGCAGCTTCCTGAGGTGCATTTTTTTGTTCAAGAAGTGTTGTATGTTCTTTTTCTAATGCCGACTTTCTTTCTCGAAAAATGGCTGAAGATGTTATCGTTGTCATATTAATTGATTTCGGTATCTGTACTAATTTATTTTTGGTCTCGTTTTTGGTTTAAATCTTGTTCAATTGTTTGAAGTTTTTCTTCAGATAATGGGTAAAATGCTATAAAAGCTACCGATATTCCAGCTGCTATTGCCGGAAGTATACTCAGCATTAATTGAATTCCGTTTTGAGCGGTTGCAGTTTGTTCTACATTTGCTTGAAAACCATAATATCCTAAAAGCCATCCAGCTCCTGCACCTCCAATTGTCCATCCAAATTTTTGTGACATGGAAGAAGCAGAAAATACCAGTCCTGTAGCTCTTCGTCCTTGTTTCCATTCAGAATAATCGGCACTGTCTGCGTACATTGACCAGATTAATGGAAAAATACAGCCTGCACAAATACTGATTAAAACTTGGAAAGTCATGATTAAGAAAATGTCTTCTTTTCCAAATAAATAGAAAATCAAACTAAGAATTGCCGCCAGTGCCATTGCACCAAAAAAGGTTTTCTTTTTACCAATTCTATTTGCAATTGGCGTCGCTGCGATCACTCCGATGATGTTCGCTGCTTGTCCTAAAACCAAATATATTGAGGTTGGAGTCATATGAAAATCGGTTCCGAAAAGCGAAAAATCGAAGTTTATACTGCTGCTTACATAATATTTGAAATAGTAAACCGCAGCACCATCTCGAATTGAATTGAAAACTAATGCGCCAATTCCAGCTCCCAATAAAATCCACCAAGGTCTATTTTTTAAGAGGTCTTTTAAATCCTCCTTTAGATTGTTTTGTTCGTCTCCAATTGGTTGTACTCTTTCTTTTGTAAATGCAAAACAAGCCCAGAAGAATATAGTTGTAATTAATCCGAAAACGGCAATTGTTGTCAGCCAGCCTGTTTTTGAATTTAAGTTTCCGCCGAAGTAATTTACCAAAGGTTCAATCAGCCAAAGTGCCAAAAGACTTCCTCCAAAAGCAAAAACCATTCGATAAGAAGAAAGTGTGTTTCTTTCTTTTCGATCAGACGACATTACCCCCAAAAGTGAGGCATAAGGAACATTGATTAAAGAATAAATCATCATCATTAAAGAATAAGTGACGTAGGCGTAAATTATTTTTCCTTTTTCGTCAAAATCTGGAGTATAAAAAGTCAAAACTCCAATCACGGCAAATGGTATGGCGACCCAAAGTAAATACGGTCTGAATTTTCCCCATTTACTTTTGGTTCTATCAGCTAAAATTCCAACGATTGGATCAAAGCAAGAATCCCAGATTCTTGTAATTAAAAACATGGTTCCGACTACAGCAGGCGCTAATCCGAAAACATCGGTGTAGAAAAACAACAGATACATGCTGAAAATTTTCCAGAACATAGATGATGCAGCGTCTCCAAGACCGTAACCTATTTTTTCTTTTAAACTAATTTTGTCGTGCATTAGATTTTTTTTAAAGGTTGTAATTTAAATTTGGGCAGTTATTTTAATTTTTTTGGAATATCTTTTTCAAATATAGTTTGATCTAGATTATAAAAATCGACAAAATCTTTTTCGCTTACTTGTCCTGAGAAAGGTGCGTAATAATGCATTTTTTGCTCTTTTTCCTGCCAGCCGTGATTTCTCCAAAGTAAAACATAAGAAATCTTATAATCTCCAATTGCTTTTAGTAAAGTTCCTGTCCACCATTTTGGGTCTGGAACAGCTTCATAACCAGCTTCGGCCAACGCAATTAATTTATGTTTTTTAGTACTTATTTCATTTAAGATTTTAAACTGATTTTGAACTTCGGCAATAAATTTCTCTCCATTTGGATCGTTGCTGTTTTGGTAAGAGTCAAAACTTAAAATATCGGCGTAATTATCTCCAGGATAGTTAGCTAAAAAATCTGCTTCACTTCCAAAACCACCTGTATTGTAAACGTAAATTAAATTGTGAACACCTTTTTTCTGAAGATAATCAAAGGTGAATTTCCAAGCCGTTTTAAATTCTTCTGGAGTGCAGTTTCCTTTTCCCCACCAAAACCATCCGCCGGTAAGTTCATGAAAAGGTCTGAAAAGTATTGGAATGTTTTTGCCGTTTTTATCTTTTAATGACAGAAAAAATGTAGCCGCTTTATCTAACCAAGAAGTAAATTTTTTGTGGTTTTCGGCTCCTGGTAAAATTGTTTTTAAAGAGTTTGGAGTGTGATCCCAAGCATCTTTTCCTGTTGCAGGATTGTCAAAATGCCAGCTTATGGTTGAAATTCCGCCTCTTGCATTGGCTTCAATAATGTATTGTTTCATTTTGGCAAAAGGAACGCCGTCAATATTATTAGGTTTTTCATTTTCCAAACCTGCAATATCCCAGCCATATACAGCTGGATAATCGCCCGCTACATCTTTTACATCACTTCGACTGTCTTCATATTTCCATTTCACGCCGTAAGCCAAATCATCTTGATGACCAAAAAGAAAACCTTTTTGAGATAAAGTATTTAGGTTTTTATAAAGTGTCTTAGTTTCTGTAGTTGCTTTTTTATCTGAAAGTGACAAATTAGTATTATCTATACTTTTTTGCGCTATGCATGAACTGGTAAGTACTGTTACTGTCAAAAGTGTCAAAAAGTGTTTTTTCATTGCAGATTAGTTAGTTTGTTTTTCGGCTAAAAGCAAAATAAACAAGTGGTTATGGTTTGGAAATAGTATTGATTTGTCTGTCAAAAAATCATTATGATTTTATTGCTAAAATTATTAAAACTATAAAAACATATTCAATTAAAAATGATTAATGTTTATTATTAATGTTCTTTTTAAAGAAATGATAATTTATTTTTTCAAAGATAATTGGATGATTATAGTGGAATTAATATTATTTTATCAATTATATATCATATTATTGCAGTCAAAAAACAAAATATTACGTTACTAATAATAATTCTGAGATGGGGACTACGAAAAATTTTTATAGAGAAATTGCACCGCTTGCTGCTAGCGACAGCTTTTTAGTTTTTGACCGAGTTAAAGACAGCTTTGATTTTCCTGTTCATTATCATCCGGAATTTGAAATTAATTTTATTTTAAACGGAAAAGGTGTTAAGAGAGTTGTGGGAGATAATATTGAAGAAATTGATAATATCGAACTCGTTTTAATTGGCCCAAATTTATATCACGGCTGGGAGTTGAGTAAATGTACCAGTAAAAAAATTCATGAAATAACGATTCAGTTTCATAATGATTTATTTCATGAATCCTTATTGTCTAGAAGAATTATGAATCCGATTCGTGATATGTTTAACAGATCTATTCACGGAATTCTTTTTTCGAAAAAAACAGCAGAAGAATTGACGCCAAGACTTGTAAGGCTTTCGAAACTAGACGGAATGGATTATTTTTTAGAAATTACCTCTTTATTATATGATCTGGCAAATTCTAGAAATCAGCGTCTGCTTTCGACTTATACAGTTGACTATGATACTTTTGATGACTACGATAAAATGAAATTGGTCTACGAATATGTGCAGAAACATTTTGCTGAAAAAATTACTTTAGAAGACGTGGCAAATGTGGCGAGTATGTCTATTATTTCTTTTAATAGATTCATTAAAAAACGTACAGGTAAAACTTTTGTCAATTATATAAATGATATTAGAATTGGTTACGCTGCTCGCTGGCTGGTAGAAAAAGATATGAGCGTTTCTGAAGTTGCGTTTAAATCTGGGTTTAATAATATTGCCAATTTTAACCGCAGTTTTAAAGCGACAAAAAATTGTACTCCGAGTCAATACAGAGAAGATTTTTCTGGATTGAAACGTATTTTATAGTGATACTTTTTTGTCACTAGTAAATATTATTTTTAACGAAATCGTTTGATTTTACGCTTTTTGTTGATTTTTATATAGGTGTTAGGTTCTTTTTGAGGATTGTTGTTGCGAATAATTTAATTTTTATATGGTTTTATTTTCATATGTGTTTTTTTAATCGCTTAAAGTAAAAATATTATCATTAAATGATATAATATTATCGATTTGATAATTCTCTCTGTTATAGATTTGTTAAATAATTTAAGAGTTTGATATACCAGGCTTTTTGATCTCTTAGATTGGCAATAAAACAAATTTAAACTAACCAAACACTTATTATGAAAAAACTAATGACTAGCTTCATTCATTGGAAGGCTGACCACAGAGCTGTTCCTTTGATATTATTTTTGTTACTGACCAGTAATTTTATTACTGCGCAGGTCAAGGTTTCGGGGACGGTATCTGATGAAAAGGGATTATCTATCCCAGGGGCAAACGTATCAGTTGCAGGTTCTAAAGCAACGGTTTCTACTGATTTTGACGGTAAATATTCTATCGATGTTCCTGCAAATTCAACTTTATTGTTTTCTTTTATCGGATTTGCTACGCAGAAGGTTGCTGTAGATGGTAAATCTACTATAAATGTAATTTTAAAATCAAATGCTGAAGATTTAAAAGATGTAGTTGTAATTGGTTACGGTACTCAAAGGAGAAAAGATGTAAATAGTGCTATTTCTAGTGTTGCGGCAAAAGATATTGAGAACCTAAAAGTAGCCTCATTTGACCAAATGCTTCAGGGTAAAGCTGCGGGAGTAGTTGTAAATAGTAACTCTGGAGAGCCGGGAAGTAATGTTTCTGTAAGGATTCGTGGAGTTTCTTCTTTAACAGGTACTAATGAACCTTTGTATGTAATTGATGGTGTGCCTATTTCTGGTGATGCGAGAAACTCTTCTACTTCTGGAAGAAATGCAGCCGGAGATTCTAACTTTTCAAACAACGGAAATATTACTGTAAGTCCATTAGCGCTTATTAACCCAAGCGATATTGAGTCTATTGATATCTTGAAAGATGCTTCTGCTACTGCAATTTATGGTTCACGCGGAGCAAATGGAGTTATCATTGTAACTACTAAATCAGGGAAAAAAGGTACTGGGAAATTGTCTTTTGAAAATTCATATTCAATCAGTAATCTGCCTAAGAAACTGCATTCTATGAATTTGCAGCAATATGCTACTCATCAAAATGCTTTGGCAGATGTCTACGATCCGTCATCAAAACGTCCAGAATTTGCTCATCCTGAACTATTAGGAAAGGGTACAGACTGGCAGGATGCTATTTATGAAACAGGATTAATGAGTTCTAATCAGTTGTCTTTTTCAGGCGGAAAAGAAGGGATTAACTATTATATCTCTGGAGGTGTTTTAAATCAAGAAGGTATCGTAATCGAATCTGGATTTAAAAGATACAATGTTAGAGCTAATATCGATGCTAAGGTAAACAGCTTTATTAAAGTTGGTATCAATGTAAGTGGTGCAATTACAGATGAAAAACTTACACTGAACGGACAGTTTAATGGAGTTGTAGCTACTTCTCTTTTGGCGACTCCAGATGTGGCAGTAAGAGAATTGGATGGTGCATTTGCTGGACCAACAAGTGGTATTTCATTTGTTAATCCTGTTGCAACCTCTTTATTAGGTTCAAATACATTAGTAAGAAAAAATTATTCTGGAAATTTTTATACTCAGGTTGATATTCTTAAAGGTTTAGAATATCGTTTTGAAGCGGGAGGGTATATCTACGATAATTTAGGACAACGATTTGATCCTATGTATTCTTTGGGTAATGCGGTGAAAAATTACGCTAATCTATATTATAATCCGTCTTCTGGTAATTCATGGAACTTAAAAAACATGCTTACTTACAGAAAGACAATTGATAAACACAATTTTACAATTTTAGCTGTTCAGGAATCAAACAGAGCACATTGGGAAGGATATTCTATGGAAGGAAATGGTTATAAAGATAATAGTAACCAGACGCTTGCCGGCGGAGATTTAGCGAAAGCAGTGCTTAAAAGTACTTATTCTGGAACTCAAACTTTATCATCTTATTTAGGAAGGGTAGTTTATGATTACGCAGATAAATATGGTATTTCTGCTGCGATTAGAACAGATGGATCTTCTAAGTTTTTCGTAGGAAATAAATGGGGTGTTTTTAGTTCTGCCAGCGGTTCTTGGAAAATTTCGAACGAATCTTTCATGGAAAGCACTAGAAAATATGTTGATAATATCAAGTTAAGATTTGGATGGGGGCAAACAGGAAACAATCAAATCGGAAATAACTTGTACGATTCTAATCTTCACGTAGTGGTAAGTTCTATGGGAACTTCTTATCTTCCTTCAAATACTCCAAATAAAGATTTGAAATGGGAGACTCAGGATCAAACAAACTTAGGTTTAGATTTTACTTTGTTTCAATCCAAATTTACAGCATCGGTTGATGTTTATAAAAAAGTGTCTAAAAACTTCTTGTATCAGGTTCCGTTGCCAAATTATCTTTCTGGAGGCGGTGATTATGAAGGTGGTGTAAATCCTCCATATTTTAACCTTGGAAGTATGCAGAATAAAGGTATCGAGGTAACTCTTGGCTATCATAATAAATTCTCAGAAAACTTCTCTTGGGATTCTAGTTTGAACTTTACCAAGTATGAAAATAAAGTTACAGACATGGCAGGTTTAAATATTATAAAAACAACTAATACACTTGCTTATAGTACTGTAAGTGTTTCAAGAACGCAGGAAGGTCTGCCGATTGGTTCGTTTTTAGGATACGAAGCTGTAGGGATTTACAGAACTGATGAAGATTTATTAAAATACGGACATGTTGACGGTTCAGGAAATAGAGTAGTCTTAAAAAACGGAACAAACTCTTTATTGCCGGACTTTGTAAAAGGTGATGTTATTTATAAAGATTTAAATAATGATGGTAAAATCGATCAAAACGATTTAACGAATATTGGAAATCCAAATCCAAAATTCACTTACGGTTTTACAAATAACTTTAAATATAAAAATGTCGATTTATCGATTTTCCTTCAAGGAACTGCAGGAAATAAATTGCTGAATTTAACTCGTGCATCGGGAACGATGAATAGTAACTTGGGAACTAATTATTTAACAGAAGCTGCCGATTTCTATTCTGCGAATAACTTAGATGCTTCGCTTCCGAAACCTTCTAGTTACGATCATATCAATAATGCCGTTTCTACCCGTATGATTGAAAATGGTTCTTATTTAAGAATTCAGAACGTAACTTTAGGATATTCGTTGCCATCGGATATAATTTCAAAAATCAAACTAACAAGATTGAGAATTTATGCTTCTGGACAAAACTTATTCACTTTTACAAAATACACAGGTTATGATCCTGAGGTGGGTGCTTATAATCAAGACGCATTAATGTCTGGAATTGATAACGGACGTTATCCTGTGCCGAGACTAATTTCTTTTGGTTTTAATGTTGAATTTTAATAAAAAATAATATGAAAAATATATATAAAAGAGGCAGCGTAGGTTTTATGGCGTTATTGATGTTGTTCTCATCCTCTTGCTCTCAAGATTTTATAGATGTTCCTGCAGAAGGAAATCCTACAATAGGAAGTTACTATGATTCTGACGAAAAACTAGACAATGCGACCAACGGACTTTATGGTTTAGTTTGGTTTAATATGAATAAAGAAGGTTTTTACGGTATTACAGATGTAATCTCTGGTAATATGTATGCCGATATTTATAATGACTTTGGAAAATTTACAGATTTGAGTTTTACAAATACATCAAGATATATTTCAGATTCTTGGAGATCTTGTTTTGGAGCTATTGCAAATTCTAATGCTTATATCAGTAATTTACCGCAGAGTGTTGGTCCAAATGTTAGTAAGGAAGCTTTGAATAATACATTAGGAGAATGCCATTTTATTAGAGCATTTTCTTATTTCTTCTTGGTAAGATTATGGGGAAATGTGCCTATTATCGAAAATAATGCAGACTATTCTAAAAACTACGTTATTCCGAGTAATCCAACTGAAGATGTTTACAAATTCATCGAAAATGATTTAAAATTTGCGATTGCTAATTTAAGAACAAAAAACAGAGGTTCAGATTATGCTGCGAATGCGCACGTATCAAGCGGTTCTGCAAAAGCAATGCTTGCAAAAGTTTATTTATATCAAAAGAAATATGACTTGGCGAGACAAATGGCTCAGGAAGTAATTAACAGCGGTGAGTTTAAATTGTTAGGAGGTGATGAATTACCGACTAAGTCTTTTGCCGACTTGTTTTTGCAAAAAAACAATAATAACGAAGAATCTATTTTTGCTTGGCAATGGACAGGAACTGGAGGGTATTTTGATGGTAATTTCACCAATACATTATTTGCTCCAGAAAACAGATTGGTAGAAACAACGTATTCTGGACAAATTGCACCATCTCAAGATTTAATTAAAAATGTTTTTGAAAATGGAGACAGAAGAAGAATTGAGACTTTTATGCTTCCTGGGGATTTCTATCCAAATTTGACTTACGCCAAAACACTTGATCTAGGTGCTCCAAAAATTCTGGGTTATACTTTTGAACTTCAGTACGAAGCTCAAAAATCTGGTGCAGGATTGAAAAAATATGTTATCGGGAAAGAAAATCTCCCAATAACGGGAGCGTTTAATCCTGTAAATAATGGAGAAAGCAGCATGAACAGCTACATGATGCGTTATGCAGAATTACTATTAATTCATGCCGAAGCAATTTTGGGCGGACAAACAGGCAGTACATCAGATGCACAAGCGCTTCAATCTTATAATGCAGTTCGTAAAAGAGCAGGGCTTGCACCAAAATCAGTTATAACATTCGATGATATTTTTAAAGAAAGACGTGCTGAGCTGGCGTGCGAAGGAGATTATTATTTTGATTTAGGTCGTTTACCTTTTGAAAAAGCAAAAGCGATTCTAGAAGCACAAAATAGAGGAAACAGAGAAGCTGAAAAACATATTACAATCTTGGCAACAAATCTTTTATTACCTTATCCAGCTGACGACTTGACTAAAAATCCAAAATTGACAGAAGTAGTACCATATACTTTTAAATAATTTTAAAAATATAAAACATGAAAAATTTAAAAATTGTTTCATTAGCAGCATGCCTCGCATTAATAATATCATTATTGCTTTTTACTTCATGCTCTAACGATGATAATGCAGATGCTTCCAGCGGAGGACCTGTAATAGAATCAGTAATGCCTTCGGGATATAATCTTGACGGAACTCTTAAGCCGCTAGAGCCAGTAACATTAGTAGATCCGAAAAACTATTATGTTATTCACGGAAAAGGACTTTTGGGTACTACAAAAGTGTATTTTAATGATTTTGATACTTATTTTAGACCAACTTTTGTAACCGATACTGATATAATTGTTTTGGTAGATGAAGCGACTCCTTTTGCGAATGCTTCGAATAAACTAAAAGTTGTTACAAAAAATGGAACAGCAGAGTTTGATTTAATGGTTGCGCCTCCAGTGCCAACATTTAGCGGTTTTAATTATATAAATTGTGCAGAAGGTGACGAAGTAATTATAAAAGGTAAGTATTTTCTAGATCCTATTGTTACGCTTTCAGCAACTCCAACACAGCCTGCTGTTCCAGTTGAAGTAATATCATCAACTTTAGAGCAGGTAGTAGTTAAAATTCCAGCCAATGCAGATCATAGATATTTGGCTGTAACCAATATTTCAGGAACAGCAGTTTCAAAAGAAGCAATTGGCACAGCGCTGTATGATGATAAACTATATGGAATGCAATGGGGTGGACCTTGGGCAGGCAAAGGAGTTAATTTTGATTTTGGAGGAGATTCCTATCAAGGAGAAAAATCTTGGCAGTGGGAATTTGCTGGCTGGGACGGTGGAAACTGGGGCTTTAATTTTGATATGACGCCATATAAAGCCTTTAGAATTGCTGTAAAAGGAGCTAAAAATGGACAAGTGAACTTTAATTTAAATGGAGGGCCAAACTATGTAATTCCAGTTACAACAAGTTGGGTTTATATGGAAATTCCGCTGGATAAATTAGGAAATCCATCAAGTGTTACAATGATTACATTCCAAGAGTCTAATAATGACGGTGGTAATACTGTATTGTTTGACGATTTAGGATTTGTATTAAAATAAACATTTCTGTTTTTTGAGTTAGTTTTGTGATATTCCCTAATTTTCAATTAGGGAATATCTTTTTTGTATATCTTTTAAATTCATTGAGAATGAAGAAAATAATTTTAATGCTGACTTTGAGTGTTTCCAGTTTTGCTTTAGCTCAAGGCAATACACATAAACAACAAGCCGGAAAATTTGAAGGCCTTGCAATGACTCCGCCAATGGGCTGGAATTCGTGGAATACGTTTGCAACGAATATTGACGAAAAATTAGTAAAAGAAACTGCTGATATAATGGTTTCTTCTGGTTTAGCGGCTGCCGGTTACAATTACATTGTCTTAGACGATGGCTGGATGACACATGAACGTGATGTAAATGGCGATTTAGTTCCTGATCCACAAAAATTTCCAAACGGAATGAAATCACTGATTGATTATGTGCATGGTAAAGGATTAAAATTCGGATTATATAATTGTGCAGGAACAAAAACCTGTGCAGGATATCCAGGAACAAGAGGTTATGAATATCAAGATGCTCGATTTTATGCCAAGCTTGGAATCGATTTCTTAAAATACGATTGGTGTAATACCGAAGGAATTACCGCTAAAGAAGCCTATACAACAATGAGCAATGCGTTAAAAACAGCTGGAAGACCAATTGTTTTTAGTCTTTGCGAATGGGGAGATAATCAGCCTTGGGAATGGGGAAAACCAGTTGGAAACCTGTGGAGAATTTCGGGAGATATCTATCCTTGTTTCGACTGCGAATTCAAGCATCCAGAAAATTGGTCGTCTTGGGGATTTATGAAAATTGCCGATATGCGAAAAGACATTCGTAAATATTCTGGCCCAGATCATTGGAATGATTTTGATATGATGGAAGTTGGAAACGAAATGAATGATATAGAAGATAAATCGCATTTTGCAATGTGGTGTATGTTGTCGTCTCCATTATTTACAGGAAATGATTATCGAAAAATGTCTAAAGAAACACTGGCAATTTTGACCAATAGGGAGTTACTGTCTGTCAATCAAGATAAGCTTGGAGTTCAAGGATTCAAATACACTGTTTTAGATGGAGTAGAAGTGTGGGTAAAACCGCTTTCTGATGGAGCTTGGGCAGTTAGTTTTATCAATAGAACTGAAACTTCAAAGAAAGTTAATTTTGATTGGAATAAAAACAATTTCAAAGATGCCGATTTCGGATATGAAGCGGATTTTAATAAGACGACATTCAAAATAAAAGATCTTTGGAAAAATAAAGAAGCAGGAAATACTAAGAAATCTTTTAGTGCAACAATTGCTTCACATGATGTTATAACTTTAAAACTAATTCCTTAAAACCTAATATTATGAAGTTGAAGCTTTGGTATGTCACTTTTTTTCTTGCAATGTTTAGCAGTATTTCGAATGCACAATTCGTAAAAAAGCACGGTCAATTAAGTGTTCAGGGAACGCAGCTTGTAGATAAGAACAATAATCCTGTTGTTCTTCGCGGACTAAGTTTTGGCTGGCATAGTTTATGGCCTCGATTTTATAATGAAAAAGCAGTAAGCTGGTTAAAAAAAGATTTTAATTGTAATGTGGTTCGCGCTGCAATGGGCGTAGAGCTCGGAGATCATTCTTATATTAATAATCCGCAGTTTTCTAAAGAAAAAGTAGAAGCAGTTGTAAATGGCGCCATAAAATCGGATATCTATGTAATAATAGATTGGCACAGTCACAATATCAACTTAAAAGAGGCGAAAGTATTTTTTGAAGAGATGTCAAAAAAATATGCTAAGTATCCTAATATTATATATGAAGTATTTAATGAGCCAGATCATGAAACTTGGTGGGAAGTAAAAAATTATGCGGAAGAGGTAATTAAAGTCATCAGAGAGAACGATCCTAATAATATTATACTCGTTGGCTGTCCGCATTGGGATCAAGATATTGATCTTCCTGCCGAAGACCCAATTACAGGTTATACTAATATAATGTATACCATGCATTTTTATGCTGCCACACACGGAAAAGAATTAAGAGACAGAACAGACGCGGCAATCAAAAGCGGACTCCCCGTTTTTGTTTCAGAATCAGCAGGAATGGAAGCATCAGGAGATGGACCTTTAAACTATCAAGCTTGGCAGGAATATATAGATTGGATGGAATCTAGAAAGATAAGCTGGATTACTTGGTCGGTATCTGATAAAGATGAAACTTGTTCAATCCTAAAGAAATCAGCTAAATCTGAAGGGAAATGGCAAGACGAAGATTTAAAAGAATCTGGACTTAAAGTTCGAGAATATTTAAGAAAGTATAATAAGGTAGACTAGAAAATAATTGTCTGTTTAAAAAGAGCCTGTTCAAACTTGAGCAGGCTTTTTTGTTTTTATGAACTTTTTATTTAAGCATTTGAGCTTGTAAAAGTGATGATAAAGGTGGTTTTCCTGATTTTATTTTTTGTAAGAATTAGTTTCGCTGGTTTTCAACTGTTTTTTAATTGATACGAGAATATGACTTTTGTTCTTTTTTGTGTTATTTTTGATTAACACCCCCTTTTATTTTGGGGTTATTTTTATTTTAAGGTTATTTTATAATCGTTTTATGTCAGTTTTTAGCTTTGTTTTTTAATTAAACCCTGTTTTTTTAATTGTTTTACTTGAAATTCTGTTGTTGAATTTTCAAAAAAAAATATCGATAAATGTCAAATAACGATTATTGTTAATTTAATTTTTGTAATCCGTAATTCTTCGTCTAAAACGTCAAAAAAGTACTTTTGAATTATTCTACTCATACAAAAGTTAATAAATTCGCTAATGAAAATGATGATGTTTTAGAGGGCGGAAATAGGTTTTAGAAATGACTTATACTATTAAATAGATATATAAAAGATTAACTAACCAGAATCAATTAATAACTAAAAACCAATTTAAAACATGAAAAAAGTATTTCACATTTTAGCCGCGATGTTAACAAGTTCTTTTGCTTTTGCCCAAGAAGATGAAGCAGCCGCTCCACCAGCAACCACCTGGGGAGGCTCTGCAGATGCGTACTATAAATATGATTTTTCAAAACAGATGAATGGATTAACGAGCTTCACCAACTCGCAAAATTCATTCGAACTAGGAATGGCGTCGATCGAGGCAGGTCATACTTTTGGAAAAGCTTCTGTTTTTGTAGACTTAGGTTTCGGAAAAAGAGCAGCAGAGTTTTCATATAATGAAACACCAGATAAAGATGTAAGTGCAAAATTTTTAATTAAACAATTATTCTTTACATACAATTTGACTGATGAATTTAAAGTAGTAGCAGGTAGTTTTGGAACTCATATTGGATATGAAGTTTTGGATGCCGTAGATAACAAAAACTACAGTATGTCTTATGCTTTTTCTTATGGGCCATTTTTTAATACAGGGGTTAAAGCGCAATATACTGCTGGTAAATTTACAGCTATGTTAGGAGTAACAAATCCAACAGATTTTAAATCAGCGATGGATGCGGGTTCTTATCAAAAAACGTTCATAGGGCAGGTAGGATATATAGGAGATACAGGAAGTGCTTATTTGAATTTTACAACAGGAAGTACTAATCCAATACCAGGAAGTGTAATTCCAGTATCAGACGAAAATAAAACTCAGTTTGACTTGACTGCTTCTAAAACAATTAGTGATAGTTTTGGTCTTGGGTTAAATGCAACTTACGCTAAAACTACAAACGATTTTGATAGTGCTTTAGATGGTGAGTGGTTTTCAATAGTTGGATATGCTAATTATTCATTCAGCCCATCATTGCTTTTAGCTTACAGAATGGAATATTTTGATGCTAAAGATGCAGCGCCAAGTATGGGAACATTAACAGGATCTAGTGTATTTGCAAACACAGTTTCTTTAAATTACAAAGTTGGAAAGCTTACAATTATTCCTGAGCTTAGATACGATGCAGCGTCTGAAGATATATTCTTAGATAAAGATGCATTGCCAACAGGAGGAAGCTTCTATGGTTTAATTGCTACAACATACTCTTTCTAGAGATAAAGATTGATATTTTTTTTTTTTTTTGGAGCTGTCGAAACATACTAATGTTTTGGCAGCTTTTTTATTGGAAGAGGTTTGTGAATTGTGAACTGTGAATTGTGAACTGTGAACTGTGAACTGTAAATTGTTAGTTGTTAGTTGTTAGTTGTGTTCAGTTAAAGCTCTTAGTGGGTATATTCTAACAATATTTTGTAGAGACGCGCTGCAGTGTGTCTTCTTTTTATAAATCAATTTCTTGTATATTCTTTCGCTATTTAAATAAAAAAAACGCATTTCTAAAACTTAGAGATGCGTTGCTTATTTTAAAATTGAATCTTATTTATTGAACTTGTTTTTTGTAAATCGAATAAATAGTATCAATTGTTTTTCTGTCTAAGGTTGAGGTTGCATCAGTTTGAATATAATGTAATTTAAATGCCTGAATTGCTGCAGTTAAATTTTTAGTATTATATCCAATTATTCGTAGCGCAGGTTCGATTTTAAAATCGAATGGTGCAGGTTCTAGAATTTCATCCGGCCAGATTCCGAAACCTTTTTCGGCAAGTGTTTTCCAAGGAAATAAAGCACTTGGGTCTTGTTTTCTCCCTGGAGCAATATCGGCGTGACCTAAAAAGTTTTGAGTCGGAATGTTATAGTCTTTTTTCAGCTTAGTCAGCAAAGCAACAAGACTGTTGATTTGTGCCTCTGTAAAAGGTTTGAAACCATTATTGTCTAATTCAATTCCGATAGAGCAGGAGTTTAAATCTGTTGTTTTTCCCCAAGTAGAATTTCCGGCATGCCAAGCTCTAAGGTAATCGTTAAGCATTTGTACTACTTTTCCATTTTCAGAAATCACATAATGTGCACTAACCTGAGTTTTTGTTTTTGTAAAAGTATTAATAGTCTGCTGAAGCGAATCTTGAGCAGTATGGTGAATAATAACGAAACTTGGTTTTCTTAAATTAAAGTTTACGGTGCCAATCCACTCTGTATTAATTCCATTTACTAAATAGGTAGAACCAGTTTTAGATAAAGTATCTTTTATAATTCCTAATTGTTGTGCATAAGAAGTATCAATTACAACAGGAGTTGCAGGAATTGGTTTTGCTTCTTTGTTTGTAATCTGGTTTTCTAAAGTTTTTAACTGCTGGTCATATGCTTTTTCCGTATTCTTATACGGATTTGTAGAGCAAGAGCTGATTATAACAGCTAAAATAAGATAACAAAAATGTTTTTTTGTCATAATTCGTTGTTTATGGTTTTAAACGATTATTCTTCGATTTTCGTATCTGTGTTTTCTTTTACTTCTGTATTTTCTTTAGATTTTTTTGAGTCTTTGTCTTTTTTCTTCTTAGATTTTCCTGTTTTGCCTTCTTTTAGTTTCTCCATGAAAGTCTTATACTTCTCTATTTGATCTGGATTTAAAAAAGAGCCAATTTTTTTATCAGTACTTTCTCTTAAAGCTTTTATCTGCTCAATTTTTTGCTCTTGACTGCTGCTTTCATTTTTTAATAAAATACCTTGTTCTCTTAGACTGTCTGTCAAAACATTTGTAATAGCAATTGCTTGTAAGTCATCAAGATTTACATCAGGTTTCATTTGTTCGACAATTTTACCAGCCGTTTCTTCAACAGGAATTTCTTTAGGCTTACTTTGTGAACCTTGCTGCTGTCCTGCCATCATACTTCTGTCCATTCCGCCGCCTCTTCCGTAACCGTTGCCATAGCCATTACCATAACCATTGTTGTATCCGTTTCCATATTGTGCAGAGGCACTATCGAAAAAGAATAGGCTTAAAACTAAAATAAATAAAGTTTGAATTGGTTTCATAAAAGTATCTTTTATCTAATGTTAACTATTGTTCAGCGTAAATTTAAGCAGGTTCTCCGTATAAATCAAATTCTGTAGCTTCAATTATTTTTATATTAACAAATTCACCTGTTTTTACGTAATGTTTAGAAGCATCAATTAATACTTCATTGTCAACATCAGGGCTGTCAAACTCTGTACGTCCAACAAAATGTGCTCCTTCTTTTCTGTCGATAATACATTTGAAAGTCTTGCCTACTTTTTCTTGGTTTAAATCCCAAGAAATTTGAGACTGTAATTCCATAATCTCATTTGCTCTAGCCTGTTTGACGTCATCTGGAACATTGTCTTCCAATAAATAAGCATGAGTATTTTCTTCGTGAGAATAAGCAAAACATCCCATTCTGTCAAATTTCATTTCTTGAACAAAATCTTTCAAAATTTCAAAATCCTCTTGAGTTTCACCTGGATAACCAACAATTAAAGTAGTTCTAATTGCCATTCCTGGAACTGCAGCACGGAAATCTTTTAACAACTGAGTTGTTTTAGCTTGAGTTGTACCACGACGCATCGATTTTAAAATCGAATCTGAAATATGCTGTAACGGAATATCAATATAATTACAAATTTTTGGCTCTCGTTTCATTAATTCCAAAACATCCATTGGGAAACCAGTTGGATAAGCATAATGAAGACGAATCCATTCTATGCCTTCAACTTTTGCTAATTCTTCCAGAAGTTCCGCAAGATTTCGCTTTTTGTACAGATCAAGTCCGTAATAAGTTAAATCTTGAGCAATCAAGATTAACTCTTTAACACCGTTTTTAGCTAAACCTTGAGCTTCTTTAACTAATTTTTCAATTGGCTGAGAAACGTGCGAACCTCTCATTAACGGAATTGCACAAAAACTACACGGTCTGTCGCAGCCCTCTGCAATTTTTAGATAAGCATAATTTTTTGGAGTCGTAGTTAAACGTTCTCCAAGTAATTCATGTTTATAATCGGCTCCTAGAGCTTTTAATAATTGAGGTAATTCTGTAGTTCCAAAATATTGATCCACATTCGGAATTTCTTTTTCTAAATCTGGTCTGTAACGTTCAGATAAACATCCTGTAACGAAAACTTTATCTACAAGTCCTCTGTCTTTTTTATCGGCATATTCCAAAATCATGTTTACCGATTCTGCTTTTGCATTATCAATAAAACCACAAGTGTTGATTACAATAATGTTTCCTTCTTTTTCTGCTGGAGCTTCATGTTCAACTTCTTTTCCATTGGCACGCAGCTGACCCATAAGGACTTCACTGTCATAAACATTTTTTGAACACCCAAGAGTGATTACGTTAATTTTGTTCTTTTTTAAAGACTTGGTTCTCATACTTTTATAAATTGGAGTGCAAAATTACACTTTTTTTATTCAAACACACTAGTTTCAACATGTTTTAGGTGTTTTTTATGAAGCAGATTTTACTTTTAGGATCTTATTTTTAATTAAAAATGAAAAGATCTTAATTTTAGGAGTAAAAAAAATCCGTTCAGTAAATACCAAACGGAAATTCTCATTCATCTATTTATTCTTAATTACAATTCAAATAATAAAGTAAGTGTTACATTGTTTAGTTTTGAAGATAGGTTAGCTCCATCTGTAAAGCCTGTTGCAAAAAATCCTTGATTCGATTTTCTTTCTAAGTAAGAATAAGCTAAATCTAATTTAGTACCACCAAAATTATAACCCAAACCGCCAGAATAGCTAGTTAAATCTCCTACAGTAGTTCCATTTTTGTATGGACTGCCTTCAAAACGATATCCAGCTCGTAAGCTTAGTTGATTAATTTTATATTCACCACCAATACGAAGCTCTCCTGTACTAGTTAGATCATTACTGATATCACTGTTGATTCCTCTGAAACCAGCATCATTTGTAGGTTTGAATTTTGCATTTCCGTAATTTTTTACAGCATAATCAACACTTAATAAACCTGATTTTCCAAAAACATACGCAGCGCTAAAAGTCCATTTGTCTGGAGTTTGTAAAGTGTATGATTCGTATACATTTACAATATTAGGATTCACATTCGCATTTAAAGGTTGTCCGCCATCTGCTTGTCTTGTCGTGTAAATGCTTTGTGAAGTTTCATCATATAGCTCGTACCAAGTATTCGATTCGTAAGCAACCCCTAGTCTAAAAGCATCAGTTACTTTTCCTATAGCTCCAAGCTGGAAAGAAAAACCATTTCCGTAAGTATACAATTCATTATTGAAACGTAAATTTGAAATAGTTTCATAAGGTTGCAATGGATTGCTGTTGTCTTCGTAAAAACTTGTCGATCTTCTATAGTCAGTTACGTGAACATTTAAGTTGGCTCCTAAATAAAGTCTATCTTTGTATGAAGTTGCAATATTAAAACCTACTTTACTGTTGTAACCTCTAGTGTGGATTTCGTTTTCTTGATAATAATTTCCTCCGGCAGGAACATTACTAATGTATTGAGTATTTCCTGGTGTATTAGATGCAGGATCAATAACATGTCCCCAATATCCCATATAAGCCTGTTGCTCTCTATAGTTTAAATCTCTATAATCTAATCCATCAATATCTTGTAAAGGAATTCCATTCGCAAAGGATAAGAAATAGTCATCAACAGAATTGATTGGATTTGTTCCAGCAGAGAAAATATCATTATTAAAATTATTTGTATTCTCGTATGTCGCTCCAATAGCAATTTTATTCCAACCGTTGTTAGGATTACGATCTTTAAAAACAAAAACACCTCCCGCTTGATTCAAAATAAAAGAGTTTTCTTTATCTGAAGTTTGAGTTCCAAAGTACTCAGAATTATTTTTAATGTTTTGATTGCTAAAGGATATTCCGACTTGATTGGTATTAAAAACTGCAGAACCAGCTGGGTTGACGCTTAAAGATGATAAATCTCCTCCAACAGCACCGAAAGCACCGCTCATCGCTCTAAACCTTGCAGTTCCTGTTAAATTGTCTTGAGAATAACGCAAAGCATCTGAAACTTCTTGAGAATATGACGCGCTGGCAGTTAGTCCTGTTATAAGTAGGAAAAGCATTTTTTTCATTTGGATAAGTTTTAGTTTGAATTTAGTTTAGTGAGAAAAAATTATCTTCTTCCTCCGCCACCGCCAGATCTCATACCGCCGCCACCGCCGCCAGAAGATCTCATGCTTCCACCGCCACCGCTGTTCATTGAACGTGATGGACTGCTAGGAGTGTAGCTTCTTGATGAACTGCTGTTGTTGCTATTGTTGTAATTATAGCTTCTGTTTGTCGTAGTGTTATTATTGTTGTAAGATCTTCTAGAGTTACTGTAATCTACACTATTGGTATTAGCTCTTCTATTTGTAAATGTTGGACTAGTTCCTCCATTCATATTAGATCTTCTAAAGTCAGTATAACCATTAGATCTGTTTGTTGTGTAGTTTCTATTGGTTGTGTAACTTCCTCTGTTAGTAGTGTAATTTCTATTTGTTGTAAAACCTCTGTTAGAAGTGTAGCTTCTGTTGTATGCATAATTTCTGTTTCCATAATATGCGGCAGAACCTCTTCTTCCGTAAGTGTAGTTATAGTTGTTGTAGCCGTAGTAACCGCCTCCCCAATATCCTGGATAGCCCCAACCTGGTCCCCAGTATCCTGGATAACCCCAGCCTCCCCAGTAACCTGGGTATCCCCAGCCCCAGTATCCGCCATAGCCCCATCCATAATAAGGATAGCCCATTCCAAAGCCAAATGACCATGATGGGTTTGAGTAGACGTTTACAGAAACGTCAGAGCTACTGCTTCCCCATGCAGGATAAGCTACAGAAGCTGTTTGAGTACTGTCATTTTCTGAATAATTGGTATAATTGTCAACGTCAGTAAAAATTTCTGTCGGTTGGTTATCATCTTGCAGTGATCTGAAATAATCTTTGTATTGATTGTTTGTGCCATTAGACTGCTGCACATATCTGTTTGATGAAGAATTACCGTATACACCATCATTGTCATGATAAGATGAATTTTGGTAAGAACCACACGACGCAAGTAATAAACTCAATAATCCAATTAAGTAAAAATGATTAGAGTTTTGGCGAAGAGAAATGTTAGTTTTCATATCTGTGGTGTTTTTTATTGTTGCACATTACAAAAATAGTTAGTTTTGTCAAACTATTTAGTTAAAATTATTAAAACAAAATTTGTGCCAAACTATATAATATGAGTAAGAACCTCACTACAAGATCAGAAGATTATTCGAAATGGTATAACGAGCTGGTTGTAAAAGCAGATCTAGCTGAAAATTCAGGAGTTAGAGGCTGTATGGTAATTAAACCATACGGATATGCTATTTGGGAAAAAATGCAGGCTGAATTAGATCGTATGTTCAAAGAAACTGGACATCAAAATGCGTATTTTCCTTTGTTCGTGCCGAAAAGCATGTTTGAGGCTGAGGAGAAGAATGCTGAAGGATTTGCAAAAGAATGTGCTGTTGTAACACATTATAGATTAAAAAACGATCCAGAAAAACCTGGAAAATTAATGGTTGATCCAAATGCAAAGTTAGAAGAGGAGCTTATTGTTCGTCCAACTAGTGAGGCAATTATTTGGTCTACATATAAAGGATGGGTACAATCATATAGAGATTTGCCTTTATTGATTAACCAATGGGCTAATGTGGTTCGATGGGAAATGCGTACGCGTTTGTTTTTGAGAACGGCAGAGTTTTTATGGCAGGAAGGGCATACTGCTCATGCTACGAAAGCAGAAGCTATTGAGGAGTCTGAAAAAATGATGAATGTTTATGCTGATTTTGCAGAAAGTTTTATGGCAATTCCGGTAGTAAAAGGTTTTAAAACTGAAACAGAACGTTTTGCAGGTGCAGATGAAACTTATTGTATTGAAGCTTTAATGCAGGATGGAAAAGCATTACAGGCTGGTACATCTCACTTTTTAGGACAAAACTTTGCAAAAGCTTTTGATGTTAAGTTTGCTAATGCAGAAGGAAAACAAGAACATGTTTGGGGAACGTCATGGGGAGTTTCTACTCGTTTGATGGGAGCTTTGATTATGACGCATTCTGACGATCAAGGATTAGTACTGCCTCCAAATTTAGCGCCAATACAAGTTGTTATTGTGCCGATTCATAAAACAGATGAACAATTAGCACAGATTACGGCAGCGGTTAATGAATTGACTTCGAAATTGAAAAAGCTTAAGATTTCGGTTAAATACGATGACAGAACAACTCAAAAACCAGGATTCAAATTTGCTGAATGGGAATTGAAAGGGGTTCCTGTTAGAATTGCTGTTGGTCCAAAAGATCTAGAAAACGGAACTTTTGAGGTTGCAAGACGTGATAATTTGACTAAAGAAGTTGTTGAAGGTGAAAAAATTGTTGAATACATTAATGACTTGTTAGAACAAATTCAAAAAGATTTATTTGACAGAGCATTAAACTACCGCAATACTCATATTACAGAAGTAAATAATTTTGAGGAGTTTAAAGAAGTTCTTGAAGGTAAAGGAGGCTTTTTGTCTGCTCACTGGGACGGAACTGCTGCAACAGAAGAGAAGATAAAAGAATTGACAAAAGCAACTATTAGATGTATTCCTTTAGATGCTGTTGAAGAGGCGGGAACCTGTGTGTTTACTGGGAATCCTTCTTCTAAAAGAGTGCTTTTTGCTAAGGCATATTAAAAAAAATATATTTTTTTTGTGTTAACTATTGTGCAACTAAAAAATAGATGTATCTTTGCATCCGCAATACAGAAGCACGGTCCGTTCGTCTATCGGTTAGGACGCCAGGTTTTCATCCTGGTAAGGGGGGTTCGATTCCCCCACGGACTACAAGTTATATTACATATTGAAAAGTTTCCAA
>Ga0157370_10000350_pt1 | contig 58500 bp, 57 predicted proteins | sample C35metaG_FD_113463 | JGI IMG/M metagenome (GOLD analysis project Ga0157370, IMG submission 113463) | Corn rhizosphere microbial communities from Kellogg Biological Station, Michigan, USA - C3-5 metaG | ecosystem: Host-associated > Plants > Roots > Rhizosphere > Soil | place: USA: Michigan...
GACAGCACCAGCTTGATTAAATGGAACAACAACATGATGTATTTCGTAACCGGAAGCATTAAAAGCTCTTTCTTTGCTGATTCTGTAAAGTCTGCGAAATACGGCATTAAAGATCTCCGCTACCAAAGCGATGATGTGCTTACTGATAGCGCCACCACCGTAGTAGATTCCACTTATTCAGCAGAACCAGTTGTCACAAATCTCCCACCACTCGTTATACCAGAGAAAACTCATAAAACACCAGCAAAGAAAAAAAGTGGTGCAAAGAAAAAATCCGGAAAGAAAAAAGCCACGGTAAAAGCCAAAAAAGCGAAACGTATAGAAGAAGTTGAAGCTGTTGAAACAGTAGACTATGCAACGGATTCTGTAGGGTCGGCTAATTATGCTGACCAGTATGATGGCTATCAAAAAGAAAAAGCAGAACAGGATGCAAAAACTAAGGCATTAACTTATACATGGATCAGCGAACAGGCAGATAAAATTTTTAATACCAATTACGAATCAATAGAAAACAATAAATCTTACAATGCCAGCCTGGATAAAAGCGCTATTGCGGGGATTTGGGTCTCTAGTTTGCAAGATGTTTACAATTCCATCTCACCAGAATTTGGCAGCTACGGAAAAGCTGGACTTATGAAAGGCTATGGTAGTTTAACTGCTAAATTGTTTATGGATGATAAAAGTTTCCGCATTTCTACAGGCCTGGAATTAGCAAAAGAGCAGGCTGATTCTTACAAAAAAATCATGAACAGGAAAATTAATAAAAAATTCCTGAGTTATGTAAACAGCGATAAAGCCATTGGATTTATGGGTTATGCCATTGATACCAAATCCTATTTAGAAGAGTTTCCAAAGCTGATGCAGCAAACCTATGGCTCTTTCCTGGGTGGCAGAATGGATGAAGAAATTTCTTTGGGTACGGATTTATTCACCCTGTTATTGGATGAAGAAGCGGTTAGCAAGGTGGTTAAAGGTGATGCCTTATTTATCGTTAATGGTTTAAATACGCGCGATGTAAGCTATACTACTTATGATTATGACGAAGATTACAACCAAACTGAAGTAACCAAAACCAAAAAAGAAACCTTACCTGATTTCCTTTTCATGTTCTCTTCTGAAGATCAGCGCCTGATGAACAAGTTGATTAAATACGGTATTAATAAAAATCGTGTGAGTGTTGAGGATAATATTTATAAAATTGAGGAAAAGAAAAGTCCGGTTGACATCTATTTCATGATTAAAAACAATATCGTATTTTTCGGTAACTCCCTAACAGAGATGAAAAGTATCAACAACAACAATTTCCACGCAAACATCAGTAAGACTCATAAAACCCTGCTCAGCAAAAATAATTTCAGCTTCCTGTTTAATGCAAAAAATTTAGTTGGAAAGGTACCTGATCAGGAGTTCGGCGGCGAAGAAACAGCAAAGAAATTTAACGAGACCTTGGGTAAAATGGGCAATGTGTATATGAAATCAAATCCGATTAAAGGAAATATGGTTTCTGCAGACATTAGCGCGGAAATCCCTAACGGACATGAAAATGCTTTAAAATATTTGTTTACGTTGATTGAAAACGCAGCTAAATAACAGCTTTTAGTTGACAGTTTGCAATTGAAAGTTGAATTGATCACCAAAAAAAAATTGCCATGGAAGCAGAGAGGTCACGGAAAGTACTTCTCTGCTTTTTGTGATGCTGTGGCAAAACTATGATTGAATAAGCTATGAAGAAATTTTTTAAAATAATAGCAGTGATAATCTTATCACTGCTTATTTTTTTTGTGGGCATTTTTAAATATAGACAATATCGGGCCAACCAGGTTTTAATTCCCCGTAATGCAACGTCTGTACTGAAGGTTAGCACGGATGAAATACTGAGAAGTCTGGCCGCTAATATGATTGCTAACCCACGTTTTTATTTAAAATCAGACGATCAGCCAAAGCCTACTGTTGTGCAAAATAAACTCGCGAGTGGCTTAAGAATTCCGGCGAGTTTATATTTATTTACGATGGAAAATCAATCTACAAATGCAATATTTACAAGGTTTGATGTGAAATCAAAAAATAATTTTGAAACTTTCATACAGCAGACGCTCAAATTCAAAATCTTAAAACAACAGAATGGAATGAGCTTTGCATCATCAAGTTTAGGTAACGTGGTTATTTGCTACAATACTGAAGCTGCCGCAATAGTATTTTCTGGTGAAATTAAAAATTTCGATTCAATATTAATCAACCTATTGAAACAAGAAAACTTCTTGAAACTTAGTAAAAGTAAATTCAATACGTTAAAAGCATCAAGTCATCATATTGCCTATAGCGACACAAAAAACCGCTTCAATATTGACTTTATTACCGGGGCGTTTAATTTTGATGCTGAATTTTCTACCGAGGCCGTTGTTCCTGCGGCAGAACCTAAACACCGCATATTTAATAAAGAAAGTACTGCCAGTTTTTGGCTGAATGCAGACTTTCCAACAACAGAAAATAAAACATATCGTTTTAAGAATGCCATAATAGAGCGGGATAGCCTCCTTAAATATTATAAAGGTTATCTCGATTTTGAATGGACCAATAGTACTTCTCAAACCGACTCCATTATTACTTATGAGTATAATGATGATTTTGAAAAAGTCGAAAAGATAACACTACAGAAAAAAGAGGTTCCAAATTTTACCTTAAATATTGCTGCTGATGCCAATGGCTTGAAAAGCTATCTTAATCTGCAAGGAATTATCAATCTGGACAGCGGTACGGTTAACAAATCAGTTTTCCCGCTTTATAAGGCTTTTATTAGCGGCAACAGCCAACAGCTCCTTTTGGGAACGAATAAAGATCTTGAAGTGGATACAAAAAAGGAAGGCTCAAAAGATTTCCTTTCCCTCGACGTGAATTTTAAAAAACTAAATACTCAATTGAATGTTCCCGGCGTAAATCGATTCCTAAAAAGTTTTGACAGACTAAGTATTAAAGGCAAAGCGGTGAATGCGCACCAAGTTCGACTTGACGGAAGGGTTACTTTGATCAATGAAGATATTAATTCTCTTTACCAGCTATTGAAAGATTTTTAAAGTTCATATCTGCGCTTTTCTTTTATATTTCTGATATTTGAATAACCATCTTTTTTACATGCTACACAATAATTTAATTCTCATCCTGGTACTTTTGCTTGGCGTTACCATTTTAGTTATGGTGGGCCAAAAGCTTAAGATCTCTTATCCCATCTTTTTGGTTCTCGCTGGCTTATTCATTGGTTTTATACCCGGGATACCACATATTAAAATTGATCCCGACATTGTATTCCTGCTGTTTCTACCTCCACTACTTTACGAGGCTGCCTGGTTTACTTCCTGGAAAGCTTTTTGGGAATACAAGGGTGCTATCTTTCTAATGGCAGTAGGGTTGGTATTTATCACATCAGTTGCCGTTGCTTATGCCTCAGTGGCATTTATTCCTGGCTTTACGCTGGCGCTAGGCTTTTTATTGGGCGGAATTGTATCTCCTCCAGATGCGGTAGCCGCGGCAGCAGTACTTAAGGGCATGAAAATTCCGAAAACGGTAAGCGCATTGCTTGAAGGTGAAAGTTTAGTAAACGATGCTTCCAGTTTAATTGTATTTAAATTTGCATTGGCTACCGTAACCACCGGTACTTTCATTTTGCAGGATGCCGCTGTAAACTTTGTATCCGTTGCGGGGCTTGGCGTAATTATCGGCCTGGCCATTGGCGGAATATTTTATGCCATTCACCGATGGCTGCCTACTACAGAAAATATTGATACCGTGCTCACGTTACTCACCCCCTATTTTATGTACATCGCTGCAGAGCATTTTGAAGCTTCTGGTGTAATGGCAGTAGTTTCTGGCGGATTATTACTTTCGAGTCAATCGCATGTAATTCTCACCTCAAACTCCAGAATAAAAACAGTTTCAGTTTGGTCTGCACTTATCTTCTTACTCAACGGCGTAGTTTTCATTTTAATAGGTTTGGCATTGCCAGATATTGTAGCCGGATTGGGGCCTGATTATCCAATAAGCCAGGCAATTTCATACGGCGTTGGAATTAGTGTTCTTGCACTGGTTGTTCGTTTTGTATGGCTTTTCTCTACTTCCAGTATTACCCGAGTGTTCAACAAAAAAAGCAGAATCCGTTATCAGGATCTCACCTGGCACTCTTCTTTAGTGATTGTTTATGCTGGCATGAGGGGTGTGGTATCATTGGCCGCCGCGCTTTCCATTCCCGTGATGATTTCGGAACAAATCCCCTTCCCCTTAAGAAACCTTATTTTGTTTATTACTTTCGTTGTAATTTTTGTAACGCTTGTTGTTCAGGGCTTAACGTTACCACTATTCATTAAATTTCTGAAAATCCCCGAACCGAAACATAAGCTTTCTGAACAGGAACAAATCAGCCAAATTAAATTGAAACTGATTGACCTTTCATTGGATAAATTGGTAAAAGATTACCAGTTTCAGTGTACGCATAACGAATTGATGGTCAACTTAAAAGCCGAGCTGCAGCATTCATTAAAAGAGAAAAAAGATACCATTCAGGCTTTTAAAAAAGGTGATATTAATTCGGTTGACCTGAAAGCTTATAACGAAATCGTGCTTGCTTTAATCCAGGTTCAGCGGGACGAATTACACCATTTAAAGGGGAATAAAAGCTACGATGATGATATCATCAGAAAAGAAGAATGGCGGTTGGATCTGGAAGAGTTAAGTATCACTTCTTAGCTGATTTTGATTAGGCGATATTTGATATACGCTCGCTAAACAAGCCGCTGTATCTAAACCCGATTGAAGTGGATGCCGGTTTTTTTCCGGCAGTAACAAAAAGCGGGGCTAATCCTGTGCTACATTGCACGGAACCGTACCTTTCCAAAACAAAAATCCTTGCAAATGATACATCTGCAAGGATTTTTAGCCTCAAGCTTTTGACTTTCAACTTTGAGCTTTAAGCTTTTAACCTATTAAGGCCAAACACCTAAGTTCATATAAGAAACTGCAATCTTATCAATCGAATTTACGAAAGCAGCTGTTCTTAATGTTTGTGTACCTGGTTTTACTTTTAACGTTTCACGGATTTCGTGGTAAGAATGAATCATGGTATCTTCCAAACCAGAGTTTACCAATTCCATTTCCGATGCACCTTTAACAATCATTAAACGGTGTTCCGGAAGGATAGTTTTGCCTGTTAAGTTTTCTAAAGTGGCAATCAGATTTGCATTTGAATTGGCTGCATAGCGGTTTTCCATACGGCCGAATGCTACGTGAGATAGATTTTTCAACCACTCAAAGTAAGAAACCGTAACACCACCGGCATTACAATACATATCAGGAATAATGATTCCACCCATTTCAGTGAAGATGGCTTCAGCCTCTGGTGTAGTTGGTCCGTTTGCACCTTCAGCAATGATTTTTGCTTTAACGTTACGAATATTCAGTTCGGTAAACTGGTTTTCTAAAGCAGCCGGAACGATGATATCACAATCCTGTTCTAAGCCTTCCATAGAATTTCTGAAATCTGTAGCGCCAGGGAAACCTAAAATAGACCCGGTATTTTTGCGGTGGGCAAAAACTTCATCAACATTTAAACCGTCAGGATTATAGATTGCACCTTCGTACTCACATAAACCTACGATTGTTGCACCAAATTCAGCAAGGAATTTTGCAGAGTGGTAACCCACATTACCCAAACCCTGAACGATTACTCTTTTATCGCCCAAACCAGCTTTCAGGCCAATTTTAGCCATATCTTCAGCAACATCCACACATTCGCGCACGGCATAAGCCACACCACGACCGGTTGCTTCTTTACGACCGCGGATACCGTGTAAAGCGATTGGCTTACCGGTTACACAACCTAATGCATCCAACTGACCAGGATTCATCGTCATATAAGTATCAGCAATCCAGCTCATTTCACGTTCACCTGATCCGTAATCCGGAGCGGGAACATCAATACCAGGACCGATAAAATTCTTTTTGATTAATTCTGTGGTGTAACGGCGAGTGATGGTTTCTAACTCGGCTACGCTATATTGTTTGGTGTTAATTTTAATTCCACCTTTTGCACCTCCGAAAGGTACATTTACGATTGCACATTTGTATGTCATCAAGGCTGCAAGTGCCATCACTTCATCCTCATTAACCATTTCGCTGTAACGAATACCGCCTTTGGTTGGACTCATGTGATGTGAATGCTCTACACGCCACGCATCAATCACTTCAAAACCGTTTCCTCTGCGAATAGGAAATTGGAAACGATACACACTATTACACGCTTTAATCTGGTTCAATAAACCTTCCGGATGGTTGGTGAATTGAGCCGCACTGTCAAAGTTCTTGCATACATCTGCAAAAAACTTGTTCTCGTCTGCTAGATTAGCCATTATTTATCTTTTATGAATTAAGTATGCCGCAAAATTGCCTAAAAAAACTGCATATATCCAAATGAAAAAACACTTAGTGTAAAGGAAACACCAATTGAAAATGAACTAAAAAATAGCTTTAAAACGTTTAAGCTTAGTTTTTGCCTGTGTTTTCTTTTTCTATTTTTTTTAATCTTTTATCGATAGAGAAAAGATAAGCCAATAAACCGACTAAAATGATAACTATACATACAACTACTACGTATATTTTACCATCGCTACGCAACTTATCGGCCATTTCTACACCGTTTTCCTGTGCAAATAATTGTATGGTTATAAGCATTAATGTTAGTGAGAACAATACTTTTTTCATGTTAGTTTTATTGGAATGATTTGATGTTGAAAGTTTAATTTGGAAAAGGAATAACTAAAAGAGCATTATTGCATCCCTCTATCCTCTGCACCTTGATCTTTAATCCTTGATCCTTGCTCCTTACTCTTTGCTCTACATCCCACTTAGTTCTGTTGCTGATTGTTTTCTATTGAACGTATTCGGAAGCGAATGGTATAAACCCAGTAGCCAATAAGTATCCAACCTAAACAGGCGGGATAAAATACCATGCGCATACGGCTATCTAAATCATAGCTGTTAAAACCGGGATTGCCACCATTGCCCGGATGTAAAGAATCTTTTAAACGGGGAAGAACAAAAAGCAAAACCACCATCATCGGGAAGGCGAAAATATTGTAAATAGCAGATATCTTTGCTCTTTTTTGCTCTTCATCTATTGCGTTGCGAAGAATTAAATAAGCGAAATAAAGTAATACTGAAATGGCCGCGAAGTTTTGTTTTGGATCGAAACTCCAAAATTGACCCCAGGTATACTTTGCCCAAATGGCACCGGTAACCAAGCCCAGAAGACCAAAAACAATTCCGGCATTTACACTTTCTACTGCTTTTAAATCGTCGATTTCACTTTTAGTGCTCAATGTTTTTATACTATAGAAAACCGATATGGAGAACAAAACAATCATAGCAAACCACATGGGTACGTGAAAATATAGGTTTCTGATTGATTCATTGATAATAGGCAACCGTGGAACGCCAAGTAATAACCCTGCAATCGCAGTATAAATCACTAACACCGATCCTAAGATTTTCCACCAAGCTTTGTTCATATAAATTTAATTTTGATAGTTAGTTTTGAATGAGAGAATGTTAATGTTGAATGAGCGAATTTTGACTGAAAGAATGTTGGCTAACCATCAATTAAATTTGTCTATAATTTTATTTTTTTAACAGTAGAAATTCTACGCGCTCATTCAGTCATTCTAAAACCCAATCATTCTCTCACTCATTCATTTTAATCCCTCCAAAGGTAAGGAAATAACAATAAAGACGTAGCAACCGTTAATACATTTACCAGGAGCAACATCCCAATTTCATCGTAACTATTCTCCCACGGCAAGCCATCTACAGCATTTTTAGCTAGTTTTATTAGAAGGATTAACACAGGAATGATAATTGGAAAGCTGAGAATAGCCATTAGCATTCCCCCATTACCGGCTTTACTCGCTATGGCTGAAACCATTGTAAAAACAGTTGAAAAGCTAATGCTTCCCATAACAACGGCTACGTAATAAAGCAATAAATCAGGTGGAGTAAACGTATCAAAAACCAAAGTATAAAAACCTAATGCAATGGTAGTCAAAACCAGCATCAACAGGATATTATAAACGGTTTTTGAAATTAATATTGCTGCTGGGCTAGCCAATACGTAATTGTACAATTGCTGCCCTTTAGTTTCCTGAAGAAAACTTTTAGAAACTCCGTTTATTGATGCGAAAAGAATAATGATCCAGAACAAAGCGTTCCATGCAAGCTTATCACCCAGACTTACGAAAGATAAGTAGCAAGTAAAAATGGTAGAAACTACATACAATAAAATTCCATTGATGGTATATTTGGAACGCCACTCTAATAGTACTTCCTTATGGATTAAATATTTAACCTCTTTGGCTAATTGCATAACTGCAAAGATACTTTTATTGATAAATTTTCGCAGTATAATTTGTTGGATTGTTGTAATATTGTTTCAACATTTAGCCTGGAAAAATTTTGTATTAGGTGCTTTTTTAGTGGCCAACTTGTCCTTGGTTTTCCATGAAATAAAAAGTAAATACGGGTTAGGTTTTCCATAGGCTTACGCATTAATTTGGATATTAACAGTTGTAAATAGAATATGAAATACGCATCAGTAATAGCGTCGCCTATCGGCATATTAACCATCCTTGCTGTTGATGATTTTGTTCAAAGTGTTACTTTTGCAGAAACAGATGTAGCAGGATTATCGGAAAATGTATTAACCAAAAAAGTTGCAATTCAATTGGCCCAATACTTCGAAGGGGATCTAAAGGGTTTTGATTTTCCAATTAAGCAAAAGGGAACCGAATTTCAGCAAGAGGTTTGGCAGAATTTGCTCAGCATTCCCTATGGGGAAACAATTTCTTATGCGAAGTTTTCTGAACATAAACCATTAGCCATTCGGGCCATTGCCGCAGCAAACGGAAAAAATAATATTGCCATTGTCATTCCTTGTCATCGGGTGATTGGAAGCAGCGGCAAACTGGTTGGTTACGCAGGTGGTTTATGGCGCAAACAATGGCTGTTGGAACACGAGAGAACGATTGCCCAAAAGGGACAAACTACAATAAATTTTAAAACATATTAGAAATGAAATCTGAAAACGATAAGACGAAAGGTTACCTAAAAGCCATCAGACTGATTAATATTGAGAATAATGATTGCGCATTTGAGATTGGAAAAATTCCGGTCCTTCGAAATATTAATGCAAGCTATTTCTTCGCTAAAACGGATGTTTCAACTTTGGAAGGAATACCTCATCCGGCACCCCGCAGACAATATGTAATTACTATAAAAGGAAAATTAAAGTTTGGTGTAACTAACGGTGATACGTTTATGATCGAGCCAGGAGTAATTCTAATTGCCAACGACACCAAGGGAATTGGCCATACCTGGGAAATTGTTGAGGGCGATGAATGGGAAAGAATTTATATTCCATTAGAGGAGGATACCGATGATCTTTTTGTGACAGATTAAAATTTAACCGCAAAGGCCGCAAAGAGAAGGCGCAAAGAAAGCAAAGTAAAGGTTGCGCTGTTGACTCAGGTGATAAAAATTATGCCATTTCGGTAAACTTGACCACAAGGCATTAGAAAAAACACAATGGGTTTATACGCCTAAGTAAGGTTATCTCTTGATTAATGAAAACGGTATAATCAACTGGATATCGAACGCTATGATTATTCCATCGTAGTTGCGGCCATCCAGATTATAAAGTTCTATTCATCATGAGTCGCAATCCAACCATGCCAAAAAGACTCATGATGAAGTAGTCTCCAGCTTCTAAGCGAAAGAATAGTGAGTAAACAAATTTACTTCACAATTCCCGGATTAGTTGCGGCAACAATCTTGTCGCCACGTTTAGTGCTGAACAGCATAAATAAAACACCGACTAAAAACACGATCCAACCCCATTGAAAATGGACAACCTTGCCAATCAGCTTGTTTGCAAAACCATATTTTGTATAGTTATTCGCGGTAAAAAAAACGGCAACAATTGCTAAGACATACCATATTGCCATTACAAAACTCATGAATCTAAATGCACCAGCTTTTCTGATAAAAAAGAAGAGCACTGCGATTACGATTATAGCATAGGTAATCATAAACAAACGTGCATCAGATTGATACAAGTTCCAGTTTCCTTTTATAGGCACTTTTAACATCGGACAAAAACTTGCAATAATGCAGAGTAGAATACCTACAAAAGCCCTGAATTTATTTAAGATTAACATATTGATTTACTAATTTTTCCTGCGGGTTGATTACACAGATGTAAGGATTCCACAGATTTTGATAATTTTTAATACTTGCTTAGAATATAGTTTATAGGCAACTTGATTGCCGTATTTCAATGACTAATGACTAATGACTAACCTACTGCCCTTCTACAATTCCCATTTTTTCGGCGAAATGCGCACAATAATCGCGAAGATCTTCCACAATTAAAGTTTCATTTGTAGCCTTCAGAAAGCTATCTCCCATGGTTTGTAAGGTTTCATAGAAGAAACGTTTCATCTCATCAACAGGCATATCTTTAGTCCAAAGATCTATTTTCAGCGTGTTTTTGTAATTATGATCCCATACGGATAAAAACATTGCCTTTGCCGGCACTTTATCTGCATTTCCAGAGTCTGTACTTTCCCAAAGGATATTATCTGGATTATTGGCGTCGTCTAACTCAACTGTTAGTTTAATTTCTGCTGTCTTCATTTTTTAAAATTGATTCGACCGATAAAAGGGTGGCACAGATTTATCGATTATTTTTTCGGTTGCAAAGATGCTTATTTTTTACTTTGAATACGCCATTGATGGGACCATACGGATTATTTTACCAATAAATTACGCTGCCTTCTTTAAAATCATGATCAAAATTAAAGTGATGATAATAAATATCGATTCAATAATCCAGATTCTTTTGAGGTCTTTTACTGCGAAACGAAAAACCAGATCGGTAACGAAAGTGATCACCACCAAGATTCCTAAACCCCACGCAATTAAACCGTTTATATTGATATTGGGATAAGAAGCATTGGGATTTAAAAAAAGATAACATGCGGCAACTGCTGCGCCAGCGCCAATTATATTTAAAGGCGTAATCCTTAGTTTCATCTGTGGTATTTATTAGCTTTCAATTGCGAAAGGAGCCTTCGCTATCTTATTTTTTCTTATCGAATTTTTTACCTTTTTTAAAACTCTTAATCTCTTTCCCAGCCTTGGCTTTAGCCTTTTCCCTTGCCTTTTTTTCTATTGCAGCGGCATGTTTTTTCTCATGAAAGGCACCTTGAAAATCAGGATCTTCCTTACGTTTCTGCATGTCAATTTCCTTAGCAATATGCTGACGTTCTTCATAAGGCGTTTCATCAATAAAAACACCCTCCGGAATTTCAGCAACCGGAATATACTGGCGAATTAGTTTTTCAATTTTTCGGATATAATATTTTTCTGCATCCGTGGCAAAAGTAATGGCATCTCCCTTAGAGAAAGCCCTTCCTGTACGACCGATTCTATGTACATAATCTTCGATGATAATCGGCACATCAAAATTAATTACGTGACTCACATCGCTGACATCAATTCCCCTGCTGGCTACATCTGTTGCCACCAAAACGCGGATATTGCCTTCTTTAAAACTGTTGATCGAGTTAATTCTGGTATTCTGACCTTTGTTAGCATGAATAACACGTACATTCTCTGCACCATACCTCCGCTCAATGAAACTGAAGATATTATCTGCTACCGTTTTTGTTTTACAGAAAATGATCAGACGGCTAAAAGCCTCATCATTCTTCAACAGGTGCTGAAGCAGATTAATTTTCGTTTTAAAATTTGGAACATAATATAAAGCCTGCGTTACATTGGCTGCTGGTGTAGCTTGCGCTGATGCTTCAATAACCATAGGATTATTTAAGAAATCGCCAGCAATTTTCTGTACCAAATCGCTCATTGTTGCAGAGAATAGTAAATTCTGACGTTTACGGGGCACAATTTCCAGAATCCTGTGGATAGATCCAATAAAGCCCATATCCATCATTTTATCCGCCTCATCCAACACTAAAAACTTTAAGCTTTGCGTATTGATGTCGCCTGCTAAATAAAGATCAAGAAATCTTCCTGGTGTAGCGATCAAAATATCAACGCCTTTAGCAATTTGCTCTTTCTGTGTTTTTGGACCAATCCCGCCAAAAATTACCAGCGAACGCAAATCAGTGTAAGTCGAAAATAACTTCACCTGTTCTGCAATTTGCATTGCTAACTCACGTGTAGGCGATAAAATCAAAGCCCTCGGGTTTTCACCCTGGGCATATTTCAATTGCATTAAAATTGGCAAAACAAAAGCCGCAGTCTTACCTGTTCCTGTTTCTGCAATCCCGAAAATATCTTGTCCGGATAATACAGGCGCGATCGCTTTTTCCTGGATTGGAGTGGCAACGGTATAACCTGCATCGGCAACTGCATTTAAAATTTGCCTGTTTAACTTAAATTCTTCAAACGATTTTGCCATAGCGCACAAAGATAGTGATTAAGGTTGAGGGTTTGAAGGCGTAAGGAAGAAGGTTTAAACCCAATTGCAATTCAAAATCACCCAGTAAGAATTTGAACCAATGCAATTATTGTAATTCTTCATTTCAGAAAGCCGCTCCATCCGCTTTAAACGGGGCTTGCTATTGTGACGCTTATTTCACTCAAAACAATAACATCAAACATAATTCAGGACCTTTAATGTGCCAATCAGCGTATTTAAATTCTCAAATCACCTATCTAACTTCTCAAATCTATTTTTACCTTTGAAACCATGAATGCTTACCTGATAAAAGCCGCCACAATAGTAAACGAAGGACAAAAAATTGTGGCTGATGTATTAATTAAAGATGGATTAATTGCCAAAATTGGGCAAAATCTTTCCGCGCCTGAAGCACAGGAAATTAATGCTGAAGGACAATACCTTTTACCAGGAATGATTGATGATCAGGTCCATTTTAGGGAACCCGGCTTAACCCATAAAGCAGATATTTTTACCGAAAGTATGGCAGCCGTAGCTGGCGGAATAACCTCTTTTATGGAAATGCCCAACACTGTACCGAATACTTTAACGCAAGCATTATTAGCAGATAAATATAAAATTGCGGCAGAAACATCATTGGCAAATTATTCGTTTTACATGGGCGCCAGCAACGATAGTATTGAAGAAGTGCTTAAAACCGACGCTAAAAATGTTTGTGGCATTAAAGTTTTTATGGGATCATCAACCGGAAATATGTTGGTTGATAATGAGAAAACATTAGAAAATATTTTTAGCAAAGCACCGATATTAGTCGCTACACACTGTGAGGATGAAGCCACCATCCGCCAAAACCTGGCAGAATATAAAGCTAAATATGGTGACGATTTAACTATCGACATGCACCCCCTCATCCGCAGTGCCGAAGCATGCTATAAATCTTCATCGTTAGCAGTAGAATTGGCAAAACGTTATCAAACCCGTTTGCATATTCTGCATATCTCCACAGCGAAAGAAATCTCTTTATTTGATAATACCATCCCGTTAAAAGACAAAAAAATTACTGCTGAAGCCTGTGTTCATCACCTGTGGTTTAACGACAAAGATTATGCAGCAAAAGGTAATTTCATTAAATGGAATCCGGCTGTTAAAACCGAGGCTGATCAAAGCGGGGTGCTTCAGGGGGTATTAAATGATAACATCGATGTGATTGCAACTGACCATGCGCCTCATACCCTGGAAGAAAAACAACAGGCTTATGCCTTGGCACCTTCCGGCGGACCTTTAGTTCAACACGCTTTGCCAGCGCTATTAGAAATGCATTTGCAGGGGAAAATTTCCTTGGAGAAAATAGTAGAGAAGACAGCGCACAACCTGGCCATTTGTTTTGATATTGAAAGACGCGGATTTATCCGGGAGGGTTATTGGGCTGATTTAGTTTTGGTAGACTTAAAAGATTCGTGGAAGGTAACCACATTAAATAACTTTTATAAATGTGGCTGGAGCCCATTTGATGGTGATACTTTCCAGGCCAGCGTTACCCATACTTTTGTATCTGGAAATCTAGCCTATCAAAAAGGAAGGTTCACTACCGACCAGATTGGCAAGCGACTCACTTTCGCAAGATAGATTTTAGCAAAAAATCGTTTATTTTTATAGATTTTGAGAATATTTGCATAAATTAGTTTTTCAATTAAATCATAATGAGCAATTTACAACTATTTGCTGAAATATCCTCGCTGCCTTCTAACCTTAAGGAGGAGGTAGCTGTTTTTGTAAAATCATTAAAAGACAGGTCTTCAAAAATCTTCGAAGAACCTCAGGCAACCTATAAGTCAAATTTAACAAACTTCTTGCTTCAGGGACCTGTGTTTTCAGAAGATCAGATCAAAAAAATAAAAGAGACCACCAATTCAATAAATGAATGGCGAACCAAATAATGGTTGATACGTCTATACTGATAGATTATTTTAGGAAAACAGATAAATCAAAAGCAGGCTTTTTCAATTGGTTCAAAAGTTTGATGAAATTTGCATATCAAGCATAACTGAATTTGAAATTTACACAGGAGCAAACGATCTTCAGATTGATTTTTGGAAAAGTATGCTATCTGAATTTATTGTGTTTCCATTTGACGGAGATGCAGCGCTGATGGCAGTGGATGTCCAAAATAAACTTAAACAAAAACGGAAGAGCATAGATAAAGCCGATTTATTTATTGCAGCAACAGCTATTGCGAATAACCTAACTTTCGACACCCTTAATCAAAAGCATTTTCAGCATATTGAAGATTTGAAACTTTTAAACTGACCTGTCATTTCAGATTATAGTTTTGCTATATTTGTGTTAAGAGAATTCAACGAATATGGAAACATTAATTGCACATCCTAAAAACGAGGAACAAGCAACAGCCTTAAAAGCGGTTATGAAGGTTTTGAGGATCGACTTTGAAACAAAGGAAAGCCCATATAATCCGGAATTTGTAAAAGAAATATTGCAGGCACGCGAAGATATCAAAAGTGGTAAAGGCGTAAAAGTCTCGGTTGAAGATCTATGGAAGTAGTATTTGCTCCAAAAGCTATTGAGCATTTAAATTACTGGAAAAAATCTGGTAATAAAACAATTCAAAAAAAGATTGCACAACTCATTATAGCGATTCAAGAAAATCCATTTGAGGGTATCGGTAAACCTGAGGCACTTAAGTACGAATTATCTGGGTCCTGGTCTCGAAGAATAAACGGGGAACATCGTATTATTTACGAAATTCATGATGATGGCATCATTGTCATACTCGAAATTCAATCATTAAAAGGACATTATTAGAAGTGTTCAAGCATTCTACACATAAAACATTTTTAGCCTTAACCAGTTTAGCCCTACTGATTTTCATTTTCAGGCTCTTCCCTACCCTTGTTCAAAAATATTATTCAACAGGGATCTATCCTTACATTTCCTCATCATTAAGATTTATATCCGCAATCTTTCCTTTTGCCATTGGCGATATCATTTATGCCCTGCTGATTGTCTTTGTTATATATAGGATTATCAGATTTATTAAAAAAAGAAAAGCCTTAAAACGCGAACACAGAATCATCGTTCCTGTTCAAATTTTAAACTTTTTCCTCATTCTTTACATTGTTTTTAAACTGGTTTGGGGATTAAATTACAGCAGGCCAAGTGTAAATGAAGCGTTGGGCATTGGAAACCAAAAGTATAATGTGAAGGAGCTCGTTTCACTTGGAGAATATTTCGTAAGGAAAACGAATGCTTTAAAAGCGAAGCAAAACAAGAACGATGCCTATGCTATTACTGATTTAGAAGCTAATTCGGCAAAGGCTTATGGTCTCATGGAGCAAAAAAATCCATTATTTGCATACCAAAACCCTTGTTTAAAATCAGTTCTAATTCCGTGGATCATAAGTAAAATTGGAATCGAAGGTTATTATGCACCTTTATCCGGCGAAGCCAATATGAATATGAATCTGCCGGATTTTGTTAAACCATATGTTTCCTGTCATGAAATAGCCCATCAACTAGGCATCGCCTATGAAGACGAGGCTAACCTTTTAGGTTATTTAACAGCCAGCAACAGTCCGGATGTAAACTACCAATATTCAGCAAATTATGAGATGCTCCGCTACATTTTATTTGAAGTCAGGATGAAATCGCCGGATGATTATAAGTTACTTCATGATAAGTTATTGCCCGCAGTTTTAGCAGATTTCAAAACGGAAAAAGAATTCTGGCGCAAGTACAACGGCGAAATGTTCGCCTATATGGATGCGGCTTTTGATCGCTTTTTAAAACTGAATAATCAGAAAAAGGGAATCAATAGCTACCAGGACATTGTGATCTGGCTGTGGAATATACATAAGGATGAGTTGAAAGTTAAAGGTTAAAAGTTACATGATTAGGTGCAAGAACCAAGTATTAGTACATCATGTCTAATCAGGTTCATATATCTATAACTCGTAACTTAAAACCCGCAACCCATAACTTTTAACTTAAACGGGCAGCACACTACCCATGTATCGCTTCCCTGGTTCCAAAACTTTGAATCAATTCACCTTCAAATTCCAGCCATTCTTTCCAGCGTTTATCTACATCTACATCGACGGTATATTTACGCGCGAAGTTCAAAAAAGTAGTGTAATGTCCAGCTTCAGAAACCATTAATTCATGGTAGAATTTAGCGAGTTCTTCATCCTTAATGTTCAGTGAAAGTACGCGAAAGCGCTCACAGCTTCTTGCCTCAATCATTGCTGCAAATAAGAGCCGATCGATAAAAGACTGATTCCGGCTGCCGTCTTTCTTGCTAAATTTGACCAACCGCCCAACATAGTCATCTTTTCGCTCTCTGCTTAAGGTATAACCCCGCTGCTTAATAAGCTCAATTACCATTTGAAAATGTTGCATTTCTTCAATCGCAATTGCGGTTAATTCCTCAACAAGATCCTGATGTTCGGAGTTCTGTGTAATTAAAGTGATGGCATTAGTGGCCGCTTTCTGTTCGCACCAGGCGTGATCGGATAAAATTTCTTCTAAATTGGATTCGGCAATATTTGCCCAACGCGGGTCTGTCAACAATTTTAATCCTAACATGTGGTACTTATAATGAGCAGCAAAATTAAGAATATTTAGCATAGGTTTAATATCTGCCGCAAATTAGAAGACTAATACAGATTTGGCTTTTGGACGGAGAAATCACATCAATCTGCAGCAGACAAAACAAAAAACCCTTATTTTGCACAAATTTCAAACTATGGGAGAAAAGAAGTTATTGATTATTGGATTGGTCTGGCCCGAACCTACTTCTTCGGCAGCCGGAACGAGGATGATCCAATTGATCGATTTATTCTTGAACAGCGGTTATCAGATCACCTTTGCATGTGCCGCTTTAAAGAGCGATTTCAGTTTCGACTTTACAGGAAGAAATGTATCTGAACATCAAATCAAGTTGAACGATAGCAGTTTCAATTTATTTGTGAAAGACTTCAACCCAGCTATTGTATTGTTCGATAGGTTCATGGTTGAAGAGCAGTACGGGTGGCGCGTTCAGCAGGAATGCCCGGATGCACTTAGAATTCTAGACACGGAGGATCTTCATTTTTTAAGAACCGCACGGGAACAAAGCATTAAAAAACAAATCGCTACAGATTTATTCTCAGATTTGGCAAAACGAGAGATTGCCTCTATTTTACGCAGTGATTTATCGCTAATCATTTCTGAAACAGAGATGAAAATCTTAATACAGCAATTTAAAATTAACGGTTCTATTCTCCATTATTTACCCTTTCTCGAAAAGGAAATAATGCCGGAAATAGCTTCAAACTGGATTCCTTTCGAACAAAGAGCAGACTTCGTTTTTATAGGTAATTTTCTTCATGAACCAAACTGGAACACGGTGCAAACCTTGAAAAACAAAATTTGGCCAACATTAAGAAAAAAAATTCCTGGTGCTAGTTTGAATATTTACGGTGCTTATGCTTCGCAAAAAGTGATACAGCTAGAGAATAAAAAAGAAAAATTTTTCATTAAGGGAAGAGCAGATGATGCTCGTGTAACTTTGGCCAAACATAGGGTTCTTCTTGCTCCTATTCAGTTTGGCGCCGGGGTTAAAGGAAAATTTATTGATGCCATGCAAGTAGGAACACCATCTGTAACCACGCAAATTGGCGCAGAAGCTATGAAAGGCGAACTGGAATGGAACGGTTTCGTGGAAGATGATCTGCAAATTTTTGTAGAAAAGTCGATAGAATTATACATTGATAAAGTCTTATGGACTTCTGCGCAAATAAGGGGCATCCAGATTATTAACCAACGATACAATTTACACCATTTTACTGCAGATTTCAATTCCAGAATTAATGATTTGCTAACGCAATTAACAGCACATCGTGAGAACAACTTTTTTGGCCAGATCCTCAATCATCAGGCGATCCAATACACCAAATACATGTCGCTTTGGATTGAAGAAAAAAACAAGCACAAATCATCATCCTGATTGAACATTCTGACAGAGGAACTACAGCCCTATCCTCTATCGCCGATAAATATTTTCAAATTCGTTTGTAACATTTCCGAAATATATTCTAGATTTGCGCATTATTTAAATTAAGTCTAAATAAAAACCAAACAGAATCGATGTATCATATCTACAAAAAATTATCATTACTGATCATTTTTATGGGTGCTTATGCCCTTGCCTCCGCTCAAGAATTAGTTATCATTAACGGTAAAGTAACCGATGAATCAGGAGATGTTATCCCTGGGGTGAATGTATATGCAAATAATGGTAACGAAAAAACCACTACAGATAACAATGGTAATTTTACTTTATCCGTAAGTAAAACGACTCAAACCATAAAATTCAGCTATGTTGGGTATATCACGGCCAGCAGAAATATTAATCTGAACCGCGATAAGATCACCTTAAATATTAGCCTTTCGCCAACAAAATCAGATTTACAACAGGTTGAGATTACAGGAAGGAAAGAAAAAACTTATAAAAATACCGCAACATTTATTGGAAGTAAATCAGAAATTTTATTGAAAGATTTACCGCAGTCTGTATCTTACGCCAGTAAAGAATTAATCGCAGATCAGGGTGCTGTACGTGTTGGTGATGTGGTAAAAAACTTCAGTGGCGTAAATCAGTTTAGTTTTTATGATGATATTACCATCCGTGGATTTAGAATAAACGGCGGCAGTAATACTCAATTAATCAATGGTATGCGCAGCAGTACAGGTTTCTGGAAACAGCCTTTGGCTAATTACCTGGAACGGGTAGAAGTATTAAAAGGACCATCATCAGCATTGTATGGAAACGCCAGTCCGGGTGGCGTACTTAACCGCGTTACTAAAAAGCCTCTGGCAGAAACCCGTAAATCACTTAGTCTTTCTATGGGAAGTTACAATACTTTTCGTGCACTTGCGGATGTAACCGGACCAGCAAATAAAGATAGTACATTGCTTTATCGCTTAAATTTCGGATATGAGGATGCAAATTCATTCCGCGATCTACAATTTGATAAAAATGTTGTCATTGCGCCATCATTAACGTTTCTACCTTCAAAAAACACAAGCTTAAATTTCGATCTGGTTTATAATGATTCAAAAAGTCGTTTAGACAGGGGCCAATCGGTATTTGGAACGGGGAATTTGTATTCTACGCCGCAGTCAACCTCTTTAAATACAGGAAACGACCGTTTAAATGAAAAAACATATAACGTGTCGCTGTCATTAAATCATCGTTTCAGCGATAACTTAAATTTTACTGCATCTTACATGAAAACCGGATACAGCGAAGACCTTTATGAGCATAGAAGCGCCAATAGTTATGCTTTAGACGCCACTGGAAAAGTAGTAGATAATCTGGTAGCGATGCAGATTTTCAACAGGATTCGTAAAAGGTACGTAGATAATTTCTCGGGTTTTATCAATTATAAAATTAAAACTGGCAAAATAGAACAAACCATTGTCGCCGGATATGATTTTGCAAGTGAAAAACTCCCTGTTGGTGCTTCGCAACTTACAGCATCTAACTATCGTAATGCTGCAAACACCGGGTCAATCGCTTTTGTAAAATCAGATTACGATAAAGATCCAACCAACTACATTAAACGCTTCCTTGTGGTTAATAATTTATTGGTTCCTAACGTACCATCATTTAATTTAAATGATGTGATGGCTTCGCAAAGGATGCAGGATGACAGTAAAAGCTTTTTTGTTCAGGCAGCATTTGATCCTACTTATTATTTCCTCCATGCCGGATATGTACAAGACAACATTAAATTTGGAAAATTACAGGCTTTAATCGGTTTACGCTACGAATATTATACAGACTTTGCCAATTACCTTAAGCCTACTGAAGCCAAAACACATTCAAAAGCGTTATTACCAAGATTTGGTCTCGTTTATTCCGCCACCCAAAACATAAACCTATATGGAACATATGTAATGGGCTACACACCACAAACAGCTTCTACCCTTTCTAACCCAAATGCGGGCGGTCCCTTTGATCCCCTAGAAAGCAATATGATTGAATTTGGGGCGAAAACCAGCTGGTTGGATAATCGCTTAACGGCATCTGCTGCCATTTACCAGATTGAACAGAAGAATGTAACTTACCCGGCAAATGTAGCAGGTCAGCCAGATCTTTTACGTGCAGTAGGTAAGGAAAGATCCAGAGGAATAGAATTTGATTTGATTGGTCGCGTCATTCCTCAGTTAAGCATATTGGCATCTTATTCATATAACAGGGCATATATTACAGATAGCCCAATTGCCGCAGAAATTGGTGTGCAAAAACCTAACGCGCCAAATAATACAGCCAATGTTTGGTTAAAATATAATTTTGTGAGTGGCACATTGAAAGGACTGGGTATTGGTGGTGGCTCAAATTACGTAGATTCCAGAACCCTTTCTCAAAACTTAACCCAAACCATTCCAAGCTATACTTTATTTAATGCAGCGCTTTATTACAACATTGGAAAAGTGCAGGTTCAGTTTAATATGAATAACATTACGGATAAAAAACATTGGGTTGGTGGATACGATTATATCAGATTGTTTCCGGGTACGCCATCAAATTATTTATTTACTTTGGGTTATACATTTAATTAATTGGCTTGAAAAAGTTTAAGAAAATAGCAGCATTTCTGCATCTATGGCTCGGCCTGATCAGCGGGTTGATTATCACGATCGTCTCTATTACCGGCTGTATTTTCGTTTTCGAAGAGGAGTTATTTAATGTCTTCCATCGAGATTTAGTTTACATAAAGGCAGCGGAAAAACCGCTGTCGCTTTACGTTTTAGAAGAAAATGCACAGCAGGCGCTTCCTAAGGGCGAAAAAATTAATTTGCTTGAGGTTAAATCAGACCAACATGCCTATGTTTTCTCTGCTAGTAAAGTCAATAAAAAATCCAAATCTATTTTTTACCTTGATCAGGTAGCCTACAATAAAGACGTTTACATTAATCAATTTACTGGCAAGGTTAATGGCGTAGTGAACCGAAAATATGAGTTTTTCAGGCTGGTCAGGATGACCCACCAGTTCTTATTGTTAAACCGGCAAATTGGAAGTCTCATTGTCGGCTCTTCGGTATTGATGTTTTTAATTATCATTCTTACCGGATTTGTAATTTGGCTTCCTAAAAAACTCAAGAATTTAAAACAAAGGCTAACAGTTAAATGGAATGCAAAATTTAAACGCCTCAACTGGGATTTGCACAGCACATTTGGCTTTTATGTAATCCCGTTTGCACTCATTATCGTTATTACAGGATTAGTTTGGTCGTTCAGGTGGTGGGAACTTGGTGTTTATAAATCTCTCGGAACATTCAAAAGACCTAATCTGATTAAAGAATATGTTAAGCTTCCAGACGAAGTAAAAACAAAAGAAGCGAGCAACATTGCATTAAATACCATTTTAAAATTGAATCAGGGGAATTTTAAAATCATCCTGCTTAATTATCCAGAGGATGAAAAAACCAGCATGATGGCTACTGTCCAAATCGTCAATAGTGGAGATGCCTGGCGGGGATTAAGCTATTTTTACTTCAATCCAAATACAGGAATACTGTTTGACAAAATGTTACATCAGGATAAGTCGCTGGGTATGAAATGGCGAAACTCCAATCTTGATATCCACGATGGTGGTATTTTTGGGTGGCCAACTAAAATCCTGGCCTTTCTGGCAGCCTTAATTATCGCTACGTTACCTACCACTGGCTTTCTAATCTGGTTAGGAAAAAACAATAAAAAAAAGACTACGTCTAAAACGAAATAAACGTTGTTCAATTTTTACATTTTGAACCCCAGAAGTTTAGTCTAACTTTTGGGGTTCACTTTAATATCAAGGCCTATAATATTTAAAATTAGGGAGCTATTTAAAAGTTAAACGCTAATTTAGTGAATAATCTGCGTCCGTTAAAGCCCATTTGAACCGCATCCCAGGCACCGCCTGTTTCCCCGTCGTAAGCAGAAAGTTTGGCGCCTTGTACATAACCTAAATCGGGATGAACATTAAAAACATTATCAGCTCCAAAAAAAACAGTCACTCTTTTTGATAATTTATAAGAACCGTAAAGATCTGAAACCATTTTTCCTGAATAATTAAACTGCTCTAAAACGGTAGTATTAGGGTCATTATCCAAAGCAACTAAAGGAGGATAAGTGTTTTCGTAGCCATAACCTAAGATAGAGATCTTGCCATAATACAGAAAGTGAGTGCCAATCATCCAGTTTCCGAAGCCGTAATCCAGGTTTAAACCTAACTTAACCGGAGGCGCCGAAGCTTTAATATAAGCCTGTTCCCTATCGCTAAAAAATGCCTGTTGATTTTCATAAGCCCCATTTAATACCGAGGGAATATTGATTTGATCAATATTCAGACGATTCAGATTGCCGGTAAAAAGCACTCTGATACTCTTATTATCAAACTTTTTGTTATAGTCGATTACCAGATCCAGGCCATAATTGGTCGTATTTACTGCATTGGCAAAAAACTGTGCCTGTGTTACGTTTAACTGGTTTAAGATAGGCTTTAGTGCCGGGATGCTTTCATCGAACTGACCAGAAAGCACTACTCTATCTTTTATGTTTATACGATATCCATCCAGTGTTACAGTTACTTCAGAAACCGGTTTCCAGGAGAAACCTAAACTGGCGTTAACTGATTTTTCTTGTTTTAAATCTGGAATGCCTGCAGCTTTAGTGATAGGACTATAATTTGGGGCAATTTTTACTTCGAAAACATTTCCGCCCTGCACATTGGTAAAGGTATTGCTAAAATTAATCTGTTGTAGAGATGGCGCCCTGAAACCGGTACTTAGTGATCCACGAACATTAAAATTATCGGTTAATTTATAACGGGTAGCAAATTTATAGTTGCTGGTGAAACCAAAGTCGCTATAATTTTCGGCTCTTACGGCTACTCCAAGCAACCATTTATCAGTCGCATCTAATTCTGCATCTACATAGGCCGCAACGTTTGAACGATTTGCATTAACCTCATCTGCTGGCTGATAACCTGGGAAACCCTGTGCACCCGTTGCTTTATTCGCATTATAGTTTGAATAAGAATCGGGTTCACCAGCAAAAATTTCATAAGCTTCGTACCTATGCTCCAGTCCAAAAGCCAGGTTTAATCCGGAGGCAATTGTAGGTATTACTTTGCTTAGGTTAAAATTAACGGTATTTTGCAGGAAGGAGAATCCGCCATCATCAAAATGAGTTTTACCTGCACCTAATGATGCATTAAAGGTTTGATCACCATAAAAATGAAAATTGTTTCGACCTAAAGTATTACTCAAATCCCAATTCCAATCTTTACCCCAAATACCTTTTATACCTGCCGCAAAGGAAAGATCCTGAATTTTGGTTTGAATAAGCGGATCGAAATAGGTTTCGCCGTCAATCGTGGTTTGCAAAATTGGATTCCCAATTACACCATCGGGAAAACGTTCGGGCCTTTCTGATAAATTTCTGGTATAGGCGAATGATTCAGATGCTTTATAATTTCCGCCACCAAATGAATAAATGACTGTTTTCGTGTTGACTACAGGTAATTCCATGTTATACATCAATCCTCCGGAAGTCACCGATCCATCTCCGGTAGCCCTTCGCACGGTATTAATGGGAAGACCATCTTCCGTACTCAAATCTGTATTTAGGTTTTGCCTGAATGTTTTGCCATTCTTAAAGAAATTGCCCGAAAAGTTAATAAAACCATTGTTTTTCCCTAGCGCCAACCCATAGTTTGCACCAACAGCTAAAGCGTTGCCATCTATTGCGCCACTGTGCCTGTATTGACCAAGTTCTTTACCATAATACGTATTGAATTTTGGATCGTAATAACCAGAATAGCCGGTGTTTAAACTCAACTTACCTACATCTCTTTTTAATATTAAATTAATTACCCCGGCAATTGCATCAGAGCCATACTGCGCCGAAGCCCCATCTCTAAGAATTTCCACACGATCTATAGCAGATTCTGGTATCGCATTTAAATCCGTTCCGGAATTCCCTCTTCCTCTTGTACCAAACACCGCTACAAAAGCCGTTTGATGACGGCGTTTTCCATTCACCAAAACCAAGGTTTGATCTGGCCCTAAACCTCTTAACGTAGCTAAGTCGATTTGATCGGCACCATCAGAACCACTCTGTTTATTGAAATTAAAAGATGGCGATGCGGAGTTTAAAATAGAGGTTAAATCCATTTTTGCGGTGGGCATGTTTACCTGATTTATCCTGATCACATCGACAGGAACAGGTGTCAGGATAGAAGAACGACCTTTGCCCCGCGTACCAACCACCACCAAATCAATTAAGTTTTCAGAACTTTCAGTTAAAGTAATAGTCAACTGGCCGGAGTTTGCCTGTATTTCTTTGGGTGCATAACCAACAGCGCTTACAATTAAAATGGCGTTATTTGAAACAGAAATCTGAAAATCACCATTCAAATCAGAAGATGTCCCTTTATTAGAAGCCTTTTCTTTTATAGAAGCTCCGATCAACCCCTCACCTCTAGCCGTCACCACCTTACCTTTTATAGTATTTTGCGCAAACGAGGTAAAACACAGAACAAATAAGACAAATAAAACACTAAGTAGTCGTTTTTTCATAGATTTTCTTTATTATTTTATCTAAATATATACATAACACATGTAAAAAGACAAAACATACCGGAATAAATGTATTATTTTACTAGTCGCGAACTACAATAGCACTCAGCTTTGACTCCAAATTAAAACTGAATGATTTCAACCTTAACTATTCAACTTCGTAACGTACCAAAATTGCATCTCATAACCTTTCAACTTTACAACATTCCAACAATTTTAAAACAACAATTGTGTAAATTCGCCACATGGCAAAAATATCAATCAACCTTGCTACAGGTTCGTTTCAAAAGGAAGAAATAATAGTCGGAATCGATTTAGGCACCACAAATAGCCTGGTGGCCTTCATTAATCCCGACAAAAATCCACAGGTAATAAACGATTCAGGAAAAGGCCTATTGGTGCCATCTGTAGTTTATTTCAACAACCAGAACGAAGCCATTGTTGGTAATGAGGCAAAGGAATTTTTAACTACCGACCCGTCAAACACGATTTTTTCTGTTAAAAGATTACTGGGTCGTTCTTACAAAGATGTAGCAGATCATGCTTCTACTTTCTCCTATAAAATCATTGATGATGATAGCGATGCTTTGGTTAAGATCCAGGCAGGCAATCGCTTCTATACGCCTATTGAATTATCGGCAGAGATTTTAAAAGAGCTGAAAGCAAGAGCGGAACATGCATTAAAAACCCCTGTAAACAGAGCCGTAATAACTGTGCCTGCTTATTTCAATGATAGTCAGCGCCAGGCTACCCGCGATGCAGGTAAACTTGCCGGTTTAGATGTGATGCGGATTGTAAATGAACCTACCGCAGCCAGTTTAGCCTACGGAATTGGTTTAGATCCATCACAACAAAAAACCATTGCCGTTTATGATTTAGGCGGCGGGACCTTTGATGTTTCTATCCTTCAAATTCAAAATGGAATTTTTGAAGTGCTGTCTACAAATGGAAACACTTACTTAGGTGGTGATGATTTTGATAACGCTATATTAAACCATTGGATAGAAAAAAATAATTTAGATCTTAAGGTATTAGCGGAAGACAATATTTTAATGCAAACCTTACGCTTACAGGCCGAGGCTGCTAAAAAAGCATTATCTACACAAAATTTATACAATGAAAAGATTGGCGAAATCTGGTGCACACTTGATAAGCAAACATTCGAAAAGCTAATTTCTACAAAAGTTGAAGAAACCATCACAGCGTGTAAAAATGCTTTGAAAGATGCGGATTTAACCGCAGCAGATATTGATGAAGTGATTTTGGTTGGCGGCTCTACCCGAACTCCATTTGTAAAACAACAGGTGGAAGATTTCTTTGGTAAAGCACCTCAGGATAATATCAATCCGGACGAGGTTGTGGCCCTTGGCGCTGCTATTCAGGCTGATGTACTGGCTGGAAATCGCTCTGATATTTTATTGCTTGATGTTACCCCACTCTCCTTGGGGATTGAAACCATGGGTGGGTTAATGGATGTGATCATCGCCAGAAATAGTAAAGTTCCAACGAAGGCCGGTCGTCAGTACACCACCTCAATTGACGGACAAGTAAACATGAAGATTTCAGTTTACCAGGGAGAACGCGATTTGGTGAAGGAAAACCGCAAACTGGCTGAATTTGACTTAAGAGGAATCCCTGCGATGCCGGCAGGCTTGCCTAAGGTTGATATTAATTTTCTGTTAAATGCTGACGGAATTTTAACGGTTCAGGCCATTGAACTTCGTTCTGGCGTAAAACAGGAAATAGAAATTACGCCAAGCTACGGCTTGAGTGATGATACCGTTGAAAAAATGCTGATTGATAGTATTACACACGCTAAAAGCGATGTAGAACAGCGGATGCTGATTGAAGCAAGAAGTGAAGGCGAACAATTGCTCTACACCGCCGACCGTTTCATTGAAAAGCATGCAGAACATTTAACTGCAACAGAAATTTCTGAAACCAAGGTTTATATTGAAGCATTAAGAACGGCTTTAACTGGAGCTGATAAAGATACTATCCTTAAAAAAGCTGATGAGTTAAATGAATTTACACGTCCATTTGCTGAACGCGTGATGGATGCTGCAATTTCTACTGCAATGAAAGGTAAGAAGATAGAGTAATCGTGAGTCTTTAGTCCGTAGTCCAAAGTCTGGAGTCTGAAGCCCAAGAGATAACACCGTAAAAAGTACGGCTCAAATTATATCTTTCAACACATTGATATAACTTTAGCGCTTAATGGTTCAATGGTTCTTTATTTTGGAAATTATCCATCAATCGCTGTGTTTTGGAACCTGAATCATGGCATTATGAAAATGTGCTGAAGTTAATTCTACCTAAATTTTGTGCGTCACTTTGCAGTTAATTACGCTCTTTTCTTATCATAAATCAAATTCCATCAATTAACAATACCTTAACTTTGTTAAACAATTTTAGCATTATGGAATTAGGTATCGGTATGTTCGGGGATTTGCAAATCAATGCAACAGGAGAAATCCAACCTGCACAACAAAGACTTCAGGAAATTATTGAAGAAATAAAACTCATGGATGAAGTGGGTTTAGATTTTTACGGCATTGGCGAACACCATCGTCCGGATTATGCCGTTTCAAGTCCTGAGATTATATTAGCAGCGGCAGCCACTGTAACAAAAAATATTAAATTAAGTAGCGCAGTTTCTGTTTTAAGCTCGTCTGATCCGGTAAAGCTTTATCAAAATTTTGCAACGATAGATTTAATTTCAAATGGCCGTGCAGAATTAATGGCTGGCCGCGGAAGCTTTATCGAATCATTTCCATTATTTGGATATGACCTCCAGGATTACGATGAACTTTATGAAGAAAAACTCGAATTACTTTTAAAAATAAACAGTGAAAAGAAAGTTAACTGGAATGGCAAATTCAGAGCCAGCCTGGTTAATCAGGAAGTTTTGCCCAGAGCGGTGAATGATCGTTTGAAAATCTGGGTAGCAGTCGGTGGAACGCCCGAATCTGTAGAACGCGCCGGGAGATTGGGCTTACCGGTGATGTTCGCTATTATTGGCGGACAACCTGTTCAATTTAAACCACTTTTCGATTATTACAAAAAAGTTTATCAGGCTTACGGTCATGATATGAATAAATTTGAGGTAGGGGTTCATATGCATTCGCTTTTTGGAGAAAATAGTCAGGATGTGTCAGACTATTACTTCCCGCTATATTCTGCACAAATGAATAGAATTGGTAAAACACGCGGATGGGCGCCATTTCAAAGAAACCAGTTTGAGGCAGGAAGAAGCGCTGATGGAGCTTTGATTATTGGAGATGCGAACGAATCTGTAGATAAAATATTGGCTATAGAAGAAACTTTTGGCTTAACCCGTTTCTCTGCACATATGGATGTTGGCGGTCCATCGCACGCAGCAATGATGAAATCTATTGAGATTTTCGGCAATAAAATTGCGCCGGCAGTTAGAAAAGCGCTAAAGCAATAAATTTAAACTTTTACTCTTTTAAACGCTTGAATAATGCTGTAAACATAGCAGCCTACACAAACTGCAAAAAGGCTCTCTAGCAAAGCGAAAACGATCATCACTGAAGTTAAAGCCATTGCCACAATAGAAAAATTTAAAAGAGACATCGCCGCAATCAGTACGCTGAATCCAAAGCCCAAAGTTGCGGCAAATCGCTTTGGTGCGAGGTCTTTCATCTGCGGTTTTAAAGCCAGCGTCTTAGCAATTTGAAGTGCTAATAACTTTAACAGGCTAAAATTTCCAGTGCCAAACGCCCTTGCTGCAAAATCAACGATCAAGAATATAATCGCCCAGTAATTTGATGATATCAAACACGAGAGTGCAATCAAAGCAACCATAAAAGCGATGATTCTGATCACATTCTCATTTACTCGCTCAGCTGATATCGGACAGGAAACTTCCATAACATGAAATAATTTATGTTAAAGATATTCTTTTTCAGGTAGCTATTCCTCATAGCACCCTCGTTTTTACCTGCAGATTACCTGCCATTTTCGGCAATCATACTGTTGATCAAACGAGTGCCAGAACTAATTTTGTTCGCATTTTAAATTTCGTGCCTATACTGATCAAATGCACTATTACTGCTGACACACTTTTGACCTTCCCATCTAACAATTAAGCATTCAAATAAATATGAATCCTTGAGATGTGTTTAACTGCCAAAATTTTGTATCTTTCACCATGAAAAGATTAGCGATTTTAACAGCGTTAATCATCCCACTATTTCTTTGTACATCCTGGGGTTTCTTTGCACACCAAAGAATCAATAACCTCGCCATTTTCACTTTGCCATCTGGCATGATTGGTTTCTATAAAAAGAATATCAAATATGTCACCGAGCATGCTGTAGACCCAGATAAACGCAGGTATGCAGATACACTGGAACCGCCGCGGCACTATCTGGATGTAGAAAATTATGAAAAAACAATAGACAGCATTCCGGAGAGGTGGAACGATGCGCTGGCGAAATATGGATCAAAATCGTTGAATGCCAATGGTATCCTGCCCTGGCAAATCCAGCGGACATATTATAGCTTAATAAAGGCTTTTAAAACAAGGGATTCCATTAAAATACTGAAGTATTCAGCAGACCTGGGTCATTACATTGGTGATGCGCACGTTCCATTGCACACTACATCGAATCATAACGGGCAGTTAACCAACCAGGTTGGGATTCATGCTTTTTGGGAAAGCCGGCTACCAGAATTATTTTCTTCGAAATACAATTACGTAGTTGGCCGCGCAAGCTACCTGGAAAACCCGTTAAAAGAGGCCTGGAAAATATTAAAGCATACTCATAGCCTTGTTGATACGGTCTTAAACACTGAGGCCCGGCTTGCAGCCTCTTTTCCTTCAGACCAAAAATTCAGCTTTTCTGAACGGAATAACTCAGTTTTGAAGCAGTACTCTATTGCTTATTCGAAAGCTTATCACGATAAGATGAATAACATGATAGAAAAACAGATGCGGTCTGCAATATTAGAAATCGGGAATTTCTGGTTTTCAGCCTGGGTAGATGCAGGCCAGCCTGAACTCAAAAACCTGATTAAGATTGAGCCTGAACCTGATACCAGAAAGGAAGAATCGGAAACGGAGAAAAAATATCAGAAGGGCACGATCATTGGAAGAGAAATTTAAGAAAAGCAAAGAGGCGAACATAAATGCCCGCCTCTTTAAATCTTTATATTATTTCTTGGCATCATCGCCTTCGATAATTTCTTCAATTTTCTTAGGTTGCAATCTGCTTTTTACTGCAGCCCACACCGCAGGCACGAAGGTTACAACAGCAATGAACACAATAACGAGTTCGAAATTATTTTTAATGATCGGGATTTGACCGAGAACATATCCACCTAATAATAATGCAACGATCCATGCTACACCACCAATTACGTTAAAGTAGGTAAAACGCCCGAAAGGCATTTTTGCTATCCCCGCTACGAAAGGTGCAATTGTTCTGAAAATAGGCAAAAAGCGGCTGAAGATAATGGCTTTCCCACCATGCTTTTCAAAAAACTCATGAGATTGTTCGTAGTATTTCAGTTTTAAGATCTTATTATTTTCTTTGAAAACCCCTGCTCCTAAAACACTGCCTAACTTAAAGTTTACGGTATTACCTAAAATTGCAGCAACGATTAAGATTACCAACATTAACCAAATGCTTAAACCAGTTTCATGTTCTCCGGCTATTAATGCGCCCATTGCAAACAATAAGGAGTCGCCAGGTAGGAATGGCAAAACCACTAAGCCTGTTTCGGCAAAGATAATGAGAAAGAGAATAAGGTATGTCCAGGTTTGATAATCGTTAACGATTTGCGCTAGATGAACGTCGATATGAAGTATAAAATCTAGAAGTTGATGTAGTAAATCCAATTTATATTATTTTGGGCAAAAGTATGAATATGAAAGCGATTAACTGTTTTTTTAAGTAATAATCTTTTATATTAATTATTAGCAATCACCCGATTTTGAAGATCACCTGCTCTTGTACCATCAATCAATATCACATAGGTTTTACCCTTGGTTACCGTTGTAGCATTAATTACCGTAACAGCGGGCGGCGGGTTAGTGGCAGTTGGCGTGGTAAGTGCGAAAGAAATCTTAGTTAAGCTATTAACCTTTATTGTCTTTTCTACGATATCATTATAGTTCATCGTAAATCTTGCGAAACTGGCGCCTTCATCCGCTATAATCACCGGAGAGGTTAACGTATAACCTAAATGCATGAATACAAGTTTGGCAACGGTGGTATCAATTCTAACCTGATCTTCTGTTAATATCAAGCTGGGAGGCGCAGTAGGCGTTTTCCTGGTTAGAAATATTGAATAATTCCGGCCGATCTCCAGTCGTTGATTGTCAAGACTCGCCAAATCGGTTGTTCCATCAATGTTTCTCGACGTGAATTTGTAAGTGGAATCTCCGGCTACAACAACATAACTGCTATTGGAACCTGTTACCGTAGCCGAGCCTAATGGTCTGCCATTTTCAAAAAAGTTCTGTGTTGTATCTAAAGAAGAAGCATGAAACACCCTGATTTTAGCATCACCTTTGATAAAGTTATCATTTTTTATGCAAGAACTGGCGAAAATAATTATGATAGCTAAAAGGCAGAGTTTAGAAATTAGAAACGATTTTTTCTTCATAATAATTATAAACACAATTAAAACGTAAAGATAGCAGAAAGCATATTAAAACAGGTAAATTAATTATCTGTGATCACATGGGCCTGTAAAGTTGCAACTGTATTGCCGCTAAACCAAACCGTATAAATTTTACCGGCCACGAAATTGGAGTTGTCTATGACCTTAACTGTTCCGGAACCTACAACATTATAACTCAGGTTTAAATCTGCATCAACAGAATAATAGGCTGATGCATCCTTATACTGTAAACTATTCACAAAGAGCGTTCCTGCCTGTACACTAACGTTAATACCTGTGGTAAAAAATGGCGTTAAATTGATGAGTTTAATTTTTGCTTTTCCGGCTTCGGTATTGCTCAAATTGTCTTCGTAAGACAGGATCTCTTTAACACCAGCCCGGTTGCTCGCTAAAAAAGTAGTGTAAGTGATGGAAGGCGTATATTTTACAGCACTTGCTATTTCAGGATTATTTGCACTCACAAATTTTACATTTCTGTCTCCGGATACCAGCTTTAGATAATCAGTGGATTCTGTGAAAGCAAGGGTTGCGTTAGGAACCTTTTCACCATCAATAGAGATGTCCTGCACTGAAACAGATTGTACCGCATTTACAAACTTCACTTTAGATTCGCCTTTTACCTCGGGATCTGGATCAGTTTTTTTACATGATGTAAATCCCGTGAACAGAATTATAGAAAGTAAGACGAAAGTAAGGTGGTTAGAATAGCGTTTCATAGATTAGGTTTGGTTATAAACAAAAATGGCTTGGTCAAAAACCAAGCCATTTTAACATATAAACTAAAGCCTTAGTAGGCTAGTAACTGTTATTGAGCATCACCGGCATCACTAACATTAAAACGTCTTCATTTTCATCGTTCGTTTGGGGAATCAATAAACCAGCTCTATTTGGAGTGGAAAGTTCTAATGTCACTTCATCACCGCTTAAGTTAGTCAACATCTCGATCAGGAAACGTGCGTTAAAGCCTATTTCTAGGTCTTCACCATCATACTGACAGCTTAAACGCTCATGGGCCTCATTTGCAAAATCCAAATCCTCTGAAGAAATATTAAGTTCGCTTCCGTTGATTTTCAATCTTACCTGATGCGTAGTTTTGTTTGCGAAAATAACTACACGGCGAAGGGTGTTTAAAAATAAACCCCTGTCTATTACTAATTTATTAGGATTATTCTGAGGAATTACTGCCTCATAATCTGGATAGCGCTCGTCTATTAAACGACACACTAAATTAATGTTATCAAATTTAAAGAAAGCACTTGTTGCATTATAATCTACTGAAACATTAATGTCTGTAGATGGCAAAGCAGCTTTTAAAAGTGTCAGTGCTTTTTTAGGAAGAATAAATGAAGTTGCCTTATCTGCCTTACTATCCATGCGGCGGTAGCGAACCAGTTTATGGGCATCAGTTGCTACGAAAGTAATGTGCTGAGGTGATAACTGGCAAAATACCCCAGTCATTGCCGGACGTAATTCATCATTACTTACCGCAAAAATGGTTTTGGTAATGGCTTCAGTTAAAACCGATGCAGGTAAATTAACTGATGAAGCATTTTCTACCACTGGAATTTTAGGGAAATCATCACCATTTTCTCCACTCAACTTATATTTACCATCACCTGCACTAATTTCAATGGCAAATGTGCTGTCATCAATATTAAACGCAATTGGTTGATCTGGTAATGTTTTAAGTGTATCTAATAAAATTTTCGATGGAACAGCCACTTTACCTTCTTCCTTTGACTCAACAGCTAATGAGGTGGTCATGCTGGTTTGTAAATCGGTAGCTGAGATCGTTAAGTTTCCGTCTTTAATTTCGAAAAGAAAATTTTCTAGTATAGGTAAAACTGTACTGCTGCTGGAAGCACCATTTACAGTTTGCAGGTGTTTTAATAAAGTTGATGTGGATACAATAAATCTCATGATATCATTTAGTCTTCTTCAAAAATATAAAAATTATTTAGCGTACTTGTATTTACGGTAATAATGTTGAAAAATTGCAAAGAATATTAACAATAACAGCGGAACCACAATATTTATAAACTGCCATTTTGTTTTTTCAAGCTTAATTTTCGATTTATCGAGCAACCTGATCTTTACTTCCTTATTTCTGAGCATAATCAGGTTATCTTCATCCGTAAAATAATCTACAATATTCAACAACAATGCTTTGTTTCCGTAAGTCCGCTGGCTGTAGCGGTCAAAACCCAACGGATAAGGCGAACCATCCCGCTCCGAAACCTGATTTCTGAAAATATCGCCATCGCCAAGTACGATCATTTTAGTAGGTTTACTAATCACATCTATTGTGTAAGGCGATGCAATTGCAGCAGGTAATGGCCTGCCCGCAAATACGGATGAAAAACTTCCTTCCAGCATTAAACCAACGTGTTGTGGTACACTTTGGAAAGCCCTTGGATCCAATTGTTCACTCACCATTTGTAAATGAAAGGGTTTTGGCGTTTGATAAACTTTATTAAACGCGGAAGTACTTAATATGAATGATTTCTTTACGCCCCTTACGCCGATGCTATCAACCGTGCTTGGAAATTCAGCCTTCACACCATCTAATTTTTTGACTACGCTTTGGCTCGTATCGGGCAGCAAAATCGGGAAGTAGACCCACGGCAACAGTTCCATCTGGCTTTGCCCGCCAACTACGCCGGTAGAAACCGGAATCTCTGCACAGTTTGCAGGATCAGCAATCAAGTTGTAGTTGATTCTTGCGCCATACATAAAAAACATATCATCCAGGTTCAGGTTGCTGTTTGTAGCCAATTGTCCGTTTCTTACTCTTAAACTATCGAGTTCTGCTTTTACCTGATCTATACTCCAAAGCACCCGACCGCCATTCATTACAAAATAATTGATCTTGTATTTCTCAGTTTCTGTAAAGGGTTTGGTTGGCTTCGCTACAATCAGCATATTAAGCTTATCCAGGCCGGCCTTATCTATCGTATTCAGGTCTACTCGCCCCACTTCGTAACTACTGGAAAGTGTCCGAATAGCATCCCCGACCTGCAAATCACTCAGTTCTCCATTTGATTCGGTAAATCCAATCCGGGGATTCTTTCCAGTGATCACTTTCTTCAGACTGGAAGTGAACACATACTCCAGGTTTTCAATTGCCCGGTTGATATTATCTTCGTAACTGCCTCTGGTATCCAGATTTTGAAAAAGCTTAACCGGAAACTCCTTGTTATCAGTTTCGATCATGGCCATCGGGTAAACCAATTTCTGGGTTAATCCTGCCTCGGTTTTGACACTCAAATTGGTGGCTTCAATACCTCTCTCATATAAATTATTGATCACAGTATCCTGGTCAGCCTGACTTAAACCCGCCAGTGGATCTACAAAAACAACCTTTAAATCTCCGGCGGAATAAGCTTGATAATCTGTTAACAAATCATTTACGGCAGATTGCAGGCGTTTAAATGCTGGAGGCAATTCTCCGGCTAAGAAAACAGTTACTATAACAGGTTTTTTGTTATTCAACAGTATAGATTTCGTTTTTTCACTTAGCGTGAATCGCTGATCTTCCGTGAAGTCGAAGCGATAAAAGATATATTTTCCAAGAATATTAACGGCGAGGAGTGCGATTAAAAGCAATATAACGTTCAGCCATTTTTTGTTTTTTCTCATTATCGCTTCCCTCCTACAGTTAACTTGGTGAACAATAGAAAGATCATTGTGAAGCTGATGAAATACAATAAATCACGCGTATCCAGCACCCCTCTGCTTATAGAAGTATAATGCTGATTAATGCCGAAACTCGAGATATCGCCCTGGATGGCTCCGAAAGCAGGAACCTGACTGGTATAATCAAAACCTAAAAAAGCAAAGGCACACAAGGCGGCACAGATAACAAAGGCAATTACCTGATTTTTTGTTAATGAAGAGGCAAAAATGCCAATTGCAGTAAAGGCTGCCCCGAGAAAAAACAAGCCAATATAGGAACCGATTACTGCTCCGGAATCGATATTTCCTTCTGGAAAACCCAGCTTTGAAATGGAATAATAATACACCAATGTGGGAATTAAAGCAAAAAACACCAGTACCAGGCTTGCGAAAAATTTCGCAAAAATGATTTGCCATAATGTAATGGGCCGGGTGATTAAGAGTTCATAAGTTCCCTCCCTGCGCTCTTCAGCAAAAGACCTCATGGTGATGGCAGGAATCAGGAACATAAATAAATATGGCACCAGACTAAAGAAACCACCCATTTCGGCATAGCCATAGTCCAGAATGGAAGTATCTGGAAAGAACCAGAGTAAGAGCCCCGATACCAGCAAGAAAATACCGATGGTAATGTAGGCAACCATCGAACTTAAGAAACTGAATAACTCGCGTTTAAAAACTGCGTACATATAATGTTAAAATGCCGAAGTTAATTAAATATTAGGGGATATTAATGGCACTAAATTGTTAAAATAACAAGAAATCGTGTGGCTGTATTCTCATTTATAACAAATGTAAAATTCGCTTACTGTTCCTTATAGAGAATAGCCAACACCAACTGATAATACCCTATTTTTTTCCTGGTAAAATCTAATATTTTCGCCAGTTATTGTGGTTAAACCCAGGCCATAACCTGCATGAATATTCAAATCATTTTTTAATTGATAACCAGCTAAAAAGTTCAATCCAAAATCTCCTCTTTTAAACATTCCATCAGTTCCAAAATCAACGTCGAAATCTCTCGAATCGTCAACTGTATTCCCATTCCTGATAGCAGTCCCCACTCTCTTAATTTTTCCACCCACTGCCAGTCCATAATACGGACCACCGCCAAAAAAGATCTTTCCGCTACCAATATTAACATTGAAAACTGCATTTACAGGTACTTCTAAATACATCGTATTCAGCTTATAAGAGCCTTGAAAAATAAACAAGTTTGTACCAGGTTCGAAATTTGAGTTATAATACTTTGCGTTAGCACCTTTTCCAATTAAACTTAAACCAGGCTGAATAGAAAACACATTTGATAATGGCAAATTAATCGTGCCACCTAAATAGAAAGATGTAGTACTGGAATAATCTGAGGGCTCAGGCCCGTCGTAAGCAGAAGCCCCACCTTCAGCCGCTATTGTTGGAAAAGTAACTCCGGCTTTAAGGCCAAACTTAACCCGATTGTTTTGAGCAAATGCAAAAACAGATGTAAGGAGAATCGATAATATGATGAAGAGCTTTTTCATGTTTTTTTAGATGCAGAAAGTTATTAAAAAATCTCTATTTAACAAAATGATGATTCAAATAGCAACTAAATTAATCCGTTCCACCCTTAAAAAACGTACGCAAGTCGCAGGCCTGCAAAGCCTTTTGAATTGGTCCGGTTTGAACCAATTAACGTTTCATTTTTACCCATCCAGCTTTCATATCTGATTCCAAAATCGAGCTTATTTTCATTGCTTAAGCTAAACTGATTGCCGATGCCCGGCGACCAGATCATGACGTTTTTTTGCCCATCTTTAAGCGCTAAACCCGCTCCAAACTGGCCTTCTGCATAAAATGTTTCACTTAAATAATATTTCAAGCCCGCTTTAAGTGGAACATACGTGAGATCGGCTATGTGAAAAACTTGTGAATGCTTACCAAAAAAGTTGGTATAACCTCCATTAATGCTAATAGCGAAATCTTCTGCAATGGGAAAGCTCGCCTTCACAGAAAAACCCAAACCTATCCCCGAAAGATTTGAGAAATTACCAGAAGGTAAATTGATTTCAGGGCCAAAGTCTATATTCGCCGTGTTTTGTGCCCTTAGTAGTGAGGTGAAAAATACTAAGGCTAAAGATAATATTGTAATACGAAACATAAATCAGGCCGTAAGTTTTCTAAAAATACTTTCAAGAGAATCCTGATTGTATGCCTTCTTAATTCCTTCTAAGGAGTTATTGGCTACAATTTTACCTTTGTTAATGATGATAATATCATCACAAATGGCTTCCACCTCCTGCATAATGTGTGTGGAAATAATTACCGTTTTGTTTTTGCCCAGATCCTTAATCAACGCACGAATATCTACCAGCTGATTGGGATCCAAACCCGAGGTAGGCTCATCTAAAATTAAAACCTCCGGATTATGAATAATCGCCTGCGCCAATCCAACCCTTTGGCGATAGCCTTTAGAGAGCATTCCGATTTTTTTATGTTGCTCTGGTGTTAGGCCTACTAACTTAATCACTTCTTCAATTCTGCTGGAGAGATTACTAAGTGCATAAGTTTGACCAACAAAATTCAGATATTCTTTTACATACATATCCGCGTACAGCGGTGTGTTTTCTGGTAAATAACCGATATGTTTCTTAGCCTCGGTAGATTGAGTGATGATATTTTTGTCAGAGACTTCTGCGACCCCGCTTGTTGGCGCTAAATAACCGGTAAGCATGCGCATGGTAGTCGATTTCCCAGCGCCATTGGGCCCAAGAAAACCTAAAATACGACCCGGCCTCGCCTCAAAACTAATCAAATCGACAGCCTTTTGCTGATTGTAATGTTTAGAAAGATTTTTAACTGAAATGCTCATTTTTGTTTTATTTAACCGCAAAGAACACTAAGTCTTTCGCAAAAGCCGCAAAGTTAGCTTCGTAAAAAAAATTTAATTCATGAGCGGTGATTTTAACTTCTTATTGTACCTGAATTTATCCAGTTGCTCCGCAGCTTGTGGAATATTATCGCCAGATAAAATGTCTGCACCATTGTTTATCAGGTGATGATAAATATTCCTGGCAGGGCTTGCAATTGCACTTTTATCAATGTTACCCATGGTACCTAATATAGTGGTAATTCCTTTTTGATGCAGAAACTGATATAATTCCTTCTCAGGCGCCGAAACGCCAACGAAAGCCACAATTCTCTCGTTTGGAATCCCCAAATCATTAAGTCTTTTCAATTCTGATTTTTTCTGTACAGATGCAGAAATCATTAAATCCGGCGCCAAGCGATGAACTTCTTCTGCCTGATTTGCGTTATAGGTAATGATGATGGAATTACTTTTCACCTTATATTGTCGCACTTTCTCGATTACTTTTGCATAAGAAACGCCCCTTTTCAAATCGATTGTCAACAGTACCTTGCCTTTACTCCAGCTTAAAACACTATCCAGTGTAGGAATCTTGAAACTGGTTTCTTTGCCTTCATTATCTTTTAAATTGAAGGCTTTAAGTTCTTCGTAAGTGTAATTTCCAATTGGTCCTTTTCCTGTTGAAGTCCGGTCTAATTGATCATCGTGCATCACTACCAGCACCGAATCTTTGCTATAAGCGATATCAAATTCGATGATCATCGGATTATAAGCAGTGGCATTGTTAAACGTTTCAATACAATTTTCCGGGAAGCCAGGCATTGGACCGCCACGGTGCGCACTAATTAATGGAAAACGATTTTCCGGCGTCCATTTTAAGAATTGATAGAGCTCCTGAGTGTTCTTAAACTTAATATATTGATGAGCCTCCTCCTGGCCGCATGCCGAGAAAATTGCCAGGAAACTCAATAAAAGGAGATGATAAAATTTCATGCTTCAAAAATAGTAAAAAATGGATGATGTAAAGTGTGATAAGGAAAATGGAATATGGTGGCAAACTTTCATTATTACGCTGCTTTTGCAAACTAAACCCGATGGCAGCGAACACGAAGTGCAACGAAGTAAAGCGTACAGCGGGACTGTAGCAACCGATTAGCATTACAATTGCTTTTCTAAAAACCTGGAACCACCTGAGGTACTTTAAAAAAATCTAAGTTAATTTTCAAAATATTAAAGTCGGCTAATTATAAAACCCGGGTTAAAAACCTTCGGCCTTATACCTTTAAACCCTCCGCCTTTTTATTATCTTTGCTGCATTATGGCTCAAAAGAATAACGACGAACAATTTAAAAATGTAATCTCACACGCTAAGGAATACGGTTTTGTGTTTCAAAGCAGCGAAATATATGATGGCCTAAGTGCCGTTTACGACTACGGGCAATTGGGTGCCGAGTTAAAAAATAACATCAAATCGTACTGGTGGAAAGCCATGGTTCAAATGCATGAAAACATAGTAGGAATCGATTCTGCTATTTTTATGCACCCAAAGGTTTGGAAAGCCAGCGGACACGTAGATGGTTTTAACGACCCGATGATCGATAATAAAGATTCGAACAAACGTTACCGTGCCGACCAGTTACTGGAAAATAAAATTGATGAGTTATACGCAGAGCTAAACAATTTCAGCACTGATAACAAAACTAAATTTCAGGAGTTTCAACAGGAAATTTTAGGTCTGAGCGATGAAGGTCAGGCGGCATGGATTCCCGGTTTTAAAGATGAAAACGATATCCTGGAAAGCGAAAAATATCCATTTATCAACGAAGCCAGCTGGAGATTTGTAAAAAAAGGCTTAGCACTTGAGGTTGAAATGAACCTGGCACTTAAATCTGAAAATTTAGCACAGCTGAAAGACTTAATTGTTGACTATAAAGTGATCTGTCCAATCTCTAAAACTTCTAACTGGACTGATGTTCGCCAGTTTAACCTGATGTTTAGCACCCAATTTGGTGCCATGGCAGAAGGCAGTGATGAGGTTTATCTTCGCCCTGAAACGGCACAAGGGATTTTCGTTAACTTTTTAAACGTCCAAAAATCAGGAAGGATGAAAATTCCTTTCGGCATTGCACAAATTGGTAAAGCGTTCAGAAATGAGGTAATTGCCCGTCAGTTTATCATGCGGATGCGCGAATTTGAGCAGATGGAAATGCAGTTTTTTGTTCGTCCGGGGGATGATAAAAAATGGTTTGAATACTGGAAAGAAGCACGTTTAAAATGGCATACAGCCCTGGGAACTGCACCAGAAAAGTACCGTTACCATGATCATGTTAAATTAGCACACTATGCTAACGCCGCTACCGATATAGAATTTGAATTCCCATTCGGATTTAAGGAAGTAGAAGGGATTCACAGCCGTACCGATTTCGACTTAACGCAACACCAGGAGTTTTCTGGTAAAAAAATGCAATATTTTGATAACGATCTGAATGAAGATGGCAAACCTTATGGTAACTATGTTCCTTATGTAATTGAAACATCAATCGGTTTAGACCGCATGTTCTTATTAACTATGATTAATGCGTTTGAGGAACAGGATCTGAGCACGGAGGATAAACAAGATAGCCGTACTTTATTACGCTTACATCCTGCTTTAGCGCCTTATAAAGTTGCCGTTTTCCCACTTACTAAAAAAGACGGTTTGCCAGATAAAGCACGCGAAATTATGGATACGTTGAAATTTGATTTCAATTGCATTTATGAAGAGAAAGATGCCATTGGCAAACGTTATCGCCGCCAGGATGCTGTAGGTACGCCATTCTGTATTACGGTTGATCACCAAAGTTTAGAAGATAATACGGTAACCATTCGCCATCGCGACAGCATGGAACAGGAACGTGTGGCCATTGCAGATCTGGCTGATATTATTGGCAAAGCAGTGAGCTGGAAAAATTTACTGGCATAATTGTAACGCTTAATACGCTAACATTTAAAATAGAATCAGTCGCAGGTTTAAAGCCTGCGACTTTTTTTTGGAAGAATGAATTTATCAGCACACTACGACAAGCTATATTACGAATCGACAGCTAAAATAGCCAAGGGCGATTATGAAATCGATCACCTGATTGATGCGCAAGATGATCATCGTTTCGGAATTACCCTGGTGATCAGACCAGATAAAAACACAAAGGCTAACATTCAGCATTTTTTGAGCGAAGTTAAAGCCGTTGATCCACACCAGTATTACTATCAAAATACCGATCTTCACCTCACCGTGATGTCGATTATATCCTGCTATGTTGGTTTCGATCTTGAGCAAATCGATGTAGCTGACTATATAGAGGTAATAAATGCTATTTTAGCGAAACACCGAAAATTCAAAATTCAATTTAAAGGAATTACTGCCTCCCCTTCCTGCATTTTGCTGCAGGGATTTTCAACTGATACGTTAAACGAAATCAGAGCTGATTTGCGCACCGCCTTCAAAAACACTGATCTTCAGCAAAGTATTGATAAACGTTATGCAATTCAAACGGCACATTCAACCGTTATCCGGTTTAGGCAAGCGCTACAAAATAAAGACCAGCTCCTCGAATTGTTAGAAAAATACAGGAACTTTGATTTCGGAACATTTGAAGTAAACAGGCTCGAGTTAGTTTACAATGATTGGTACCAGCGCGAAAAATTTGTAAAGAAACTACACGAATTTCATTTATAACACGAACAGATTTTTGAGGTAATTCAAAAGTCAAAAAAGACACCCTTGAGATTTTGGAAGTTTAACTTGATGAATTGTAAATTATACTTGTTTCAATCATATAGCCAGATAAATATCGCTAAGCGTATTATATTAAGAATTCATCACTACATAATACTTAAACTGTCACCATTTTTTCCATCAGTTTCAATTTAACTTTGTTTATCAAAATAAAAGAACATGGAAAAACAAAATAAAATTGCTTTAGTTACCGGCGGTAGCCGCGGCTTAGGAAAAAATGCAGCATTAAAAATCGCTGAAAAAGGAATTGATGTAATTGTTACTTATCAATCTAAAAAAGAAGAAGCCGAAAATACCGTAGAAGAAATTAAAAAGCTGGGTGTAAACGCCGCAGCATTACAACTTGATGTATCTGACAGCCATACTTTCGACAACTTCATTGCTGAAGTAAAAACAACTTTAAAAGCAACCTTTAATGCTGGTCAATTGGATTTTCTGGTAAATAATGCCGGAATTGGAATTAATGCGCCTTTTGCAGAAACCACCGAAGATCAGTTTGACAGTTTAGTTAACATTCATTTCAAAGGACCATTTTTCCTTACACAGAAGGCATTATCCATTATTAACGAAGGTGGTGCGATTATTAACGTATCTTCAGGATTAGCCCGTTTTTCTTTACCAGGTTATTCAGCTTACGGTGCATTGAAAAGTGCCATGGAAACCCTTACCAGATATCAGGCTAAAGAATTGGGCGCTAAAGGCATTCGGTCAAATATTATCGCTCCGGGCGCAATAGAAACCGACTTTGGAGGTGGCATAGTACGTGATAACGAACAAATGAATGTTGCAATAGCTTCGCAAACGGCTTTGGGTCGTGTAGGTTTACCAGATGATATTGGTGGTGTAGTAGCCTTTTTATGTACTGAAGAAGCGCGATGGATTAATGCCCAACGCATTGAAATTTCAGGCGGCATGTTTTTATAAAACTGCTTGCTGATTGAGTTTGTCGAAGTAACAGCCAGTGCGTCGGCAAACTTCTTTTATCCCTAATAAAAGTGGGCGTATTAAGCTCCTATCAGTTTACTGATATATTAAATAGTTTCTTTAAAATAAAGCATTCTTCCAGGCGTTATCCTTTCAAATCCCCCTTAATGATCAAATCCATTTTAATTGCAATGATAACGTTCTTAACTGCCTTAAGTTCATATGCACAAAAGTGGACAGAGGCAGAATATCAACGTGCAAATACCGCCGCCAATGTTTCCTATTTAAGTAGTGAAGAGAAAAATATTGTGCTGTATATGAATTTGGCCCGGATAGATGGTGAGAAGTTTTATCAGACAATTCTGGAGGATTATATCAGCAATTACAATGCAAAAGTCCGCAAATTCCGCAATTACAATGACCTGAAAATTTCTAAAAACAACCCTTATTACCTCTCCCTTTTAACGCACCTGCGTGGCATAAAAAATCTGCCACTGTTTTATCCCGACGATAAACTCTCCATGGTAAGTCGCAATCATGCGATCGATCTGAACAGAAATAGCTTAGACACACACGAAAGCAGTAACGGTGATAAGTTTTCAAAAAGGATTTCTAAATACTATCCCAACAGAACCATGAGCGAAAATATCGATTTTGGAAATGCCATTGGTTTGGATATTGTATGCCATTTGCTTTTAGATTGTGGCGTACCTTCACTTGGCCACAGATTTACTATTCTGGATCAGAAAAACAAGTTAAACATTGTTGGTGTGAGCATTCAGCGGCATCCATCTTACAGTTGGTGCGCCGTAATCGACTATGTTGCTAAACCGCCATATTCCAACGCATTGAATCAAAACGCTAACTAATCCTATTTGCACCCATACGAAGTCAATCTATTACTTTGAATGCTAAAATTAACAAGTGAAAAAATAATTTACCTTTGCAGCAAACTATTGAAACAACAATGCGTAAAGTTATTCTCGCCATTATAGATTTTTTTTACCCACCATTTAAAAAATACATCTCACTGCATAATTTTCGATATCTGGCTACAGGTGGCAGTACTTTCGTGCTTGGCCTGGTGATTTTTTATGTTGCGTATAATTATGTATTCACAAAGGAAGAATATCAAATTTTATTCATGACTTTGAAAAGAAATACCGTTTCACTTGCCGTGGAGTTTGCCGTTGTCATTCCCTATAGTTTTATTTTAAATAAATATGTGATTTTTACGCACAGCGAAGTAAAATCACGAACCCAATTATTTCGGTTTCTCAATTTACAATTCATTAACATGTTATTGAATTATGTGTTATTGAAATTCTTTGTTGAGATGTTAGGCATTTATCCCACTATTTCCCGGTTGGTAGTCTCAGTTGCAATTGCTGGTTTCAGTTATCTGTACCAACACTATTTTACTTTTAGTGTGAAGAAACTTGGCGGCGATGCCAAAATACCAAAAGACTAAGTCTGGAACCTATTACCGTTAATTTTGCGCAAACCAATTATTACGCCTGGCTGTTAATTTAGTCGGCGGCTTTCTTGTTTCGATAAATTCAACATCCTAACTTAGCCATCGACCAACTTATTTTCACGATCCCTATGAGCCATTTTAATGATTTTAATAATGCGCAGGTAGCAAAATTGCCTAATCATTTAAAGCAATTTATTGTTAATCAGAATTACGAAAAGTACACTCCGATAGACCAGGCAGTTTGGCGTTATGTAATGCGTCAGAACTACAGCTATTTAAAAGATGTTGCCTATTACCCTTATATCAAAGGTTTGCAAAGGGCAGGTTTGAGTATTGAATATATCCCTGATTTACAAACCATGAATGATCATCTGGGCAAAATTGGTTGGGGCGCAGTTACCGTTGATGGATTTATTCCGCCCGCTGCTTTTATGGAATATCAAGCCTATCGGGTATTGGTAATCGCAGCCGATATCCGCCAGATAAACCATATAGAATATACTCCCGCACCCGATATTATCCATGAAAGCGCTGGTCATGCACCGATTATCGCAGATGCTGATTATAATAACTACTTAAGCTATTTTGGCTCCATTGGTGCAAAGGCCATGTTTTCTGCTAAAGATTTTGAACTTTATGAGGCCATCAGGAGGCTTTCTATTTTAAAAGAAGCTGTTGATGCAGATGAAGACCAAATTGCAAAAGCCGAAAAATCATTGCGCTACATTAGCGAGAATATGGGTGAGCCTTCAGAAATGGCCCTGCTTGGCCGCTTACACTGGTGGACCGTAGAATATGGTTTGATCGGCACATTGGAGCACCCCAAAATTTATGGCGCAGGGTTGCTCTCTTCTATTGGAGAAAGTGCATCATGCATGACTAAAGAAGTCGAAAAATTATGGTACAACATCGATACCATCAATTATCAATACGATATTACCAAAACGCAGCCGCAGCTTTTTGTAACCGAGACTTTTCAAAACTTAAAAGATGTACTGGAACAATTTGCGGATACCATGGCTTTCCGCCGCGGCGGGATGGAGAGTATAATGAAAGCCATTGCCTGTAAAAATGTAGCCACCGCTGTTTACTCATCTGGGTTGCAAGTGAGTGGCGGATTTACAGATATTGGCGTAGGGTTGGCTGATGACGTTACGTTCGTTAAAACTACCGGTGCTTCCGCACTGGCCTATCAGGGAAAGCAATTGGCTGACCATGGAAAAACTTACCATGCGGATGGGTTTTCATCGCCCGTTGGAAGGCTTAAAGATGCAGATAAGCCCCTGGAAGATTATAGTGACAATGAAATTAAACGTTTGAAAACAGATGATAATAATTCACGGCTGATTTTTGAGAGTGGAATAAAAGTAGAAGGTCAAATCACCAATATCTTAAGGGAAGATGGAAAGATATTGCTGATCACTTTTATAAATTGTACGGTGACGGAAAGCAATAAAAATATTCTTTTCAAACCGGAGTGGGGTAATTATGACATGGCTGTTGGCGAGGAAATAGTTTCGGTTTTTAATGGCGCTGCCGATAAGGATGCTTTTGAAGTGATTACGCTGATTAGCAAGGAAAAGACCCACCAAATTGTTTATGATGAGAAGATGGTAAAATTGCATCAATTGTATAAGCGTGTGCGGGAGATCCGCGAAAGCGGAAAGAACCTGGAGGAACTCAGCGAAATATTTAATCAATTGAAAAAAGACCACAGGCAAGACTGGCTCTGTGCAGTGGAAGTATTGGAGATTGTCTATCACAAGAAGATTTACCATCAACTGGAAAAGGAAGTTCAGGTTTATCTGGAAATAAAAGCCGGAAGAGAACCCGACCATAAAAAACTCATTAATGATGGTTTGCACGTGATTAAAAACCCGGTAAGCCAATTAATTGTTAACGATTAATTTATTAACTTTACGATTTTGACAACAGTACCGGTACGAGTAGATCATGAACAGAACGCAATAATTTTAGAAAAAAACTCAAGTCATTGTCATTCGTCGAAACTGTAAACGTGGAGCATTATTCCATTGTAGAAAAGCGCTAAGAGAACTTATAAATAGCGCAATAAAGCAATTGACATAGCCGATAGCGCAACAGAAAAGTAGTGTTTCAGCATAGCAATGATTCTTCTAAAATGCAAAAGATTTAAATGATGAATGGATTAATAATCTCAAACAACGTATCATCTTAAATTTATAAACAAATTGATGAACCTATATTCATCATAAACATACTTTACCAATGAACATAATAATTACCGGAGCGAGCAGTGGAATTGGATTTGAAACTGCATTAGAATTTAGTTTACACAAAGACAATAAAATAGTTGCCATTGCCCGTTCGGCAGACAAGTTGCGAAAACTGTTGGAAATTGCCAAAGGAATTAATCCAGAATGCACCATTCTACCTGTTGAATTTGATATTGTAAATGACGATTACGCGGCCCTTATCCCCTTCTTGAAGGAACGTTTAGGCCATATTGATATACTCATTAACAACGCCGGTGCCTTAATCAATAAACCATTTTTAGAAACCACAGAAGTCGACTTAGGTGAAATGCTGCAGAGCAATGTTATTTCGCATTTTAGAATGATTCAAAACGTATTGCCTCTATTACAAAGTGGCAGCCATATTGTAAATATCGGCAGTATGGGCGGCTTCCAGGGTAGCGTTAAGTTTCCCGGGTTATCAGCTTATTCTGCCAGTAAAGCAGCTTTACATACGCTAACAGAATGCCTGGCTTTTGAATTAGCGGAAACAGGAATCAAAGTAAATTGCCTGGCTTTAGGTTCAGCACAGACTGAAATGCTGGAAACAGCTTTTCCAGGTTATCAGAGCCCTGTAATGGCTTTTGAAATGGGTAAATACGTTGCCGACTTTGCAAAAACGGGACATAAATTCTTCAACGGGAAAATATTGCCGGTTGCAGTAAGCACACCATAAATATTTTGTCTTTGCTCCAACAGTTTGCCCGTTTATTTGTTACAGACTAAATCTAATTTAATTAAATCATGGAAACAAATCCGAATTTTACTAAAACTGAAGACGGCAAAACGGCCTCAATCGTAAGCTACATTACCATTATCGGGTGGTTAGTGGCTTATTTCGCATTGCACAAGGACAAAAAAACATCATTGGGTAGCTTTCATTTAAGGCAATCACTTTTACTCGCCTTAATTTCTGTAGGTCTGAATATTCTCCAACGGATTATTTTGTCAGCAACAGGATCGGTTACCTTATTTTACATTTTCAATATTTTATATATTGTACTTTTTGTTCTTTGGATAATAGGCCTTATTGGCGCTATTCAAGGAGAGAAAAAGCTTGTTCCTCTTATTGGAGAAAAAGCACAAACAATGTTTCCAGAAATATAAGACAACAATCTTTATCATTAGAAAGCTCAGAACTCATTCTGAGCTTTTTTGTTTTAATGAGTTTTCCACATTTAGAGCTGCCTTTATATTTTTTTTATATCTTGCCAATCAACATATGAAGAAAATAACATTCGCAATTCTGTTTTTCATTTTGTCTGCAAGTGCAGTGAATGCTCAAAACATCATCCCTGCCCAATATCAGGACCTGGTTAAAAAGTTAGTCGCAACTTTGCCAAAAAACCCTTCTACACACTTTAATAGTAATTCTTCTGCAAATTCTGAAACTTTAATCGATTTTGCTAAAAGCATGCTGGGCATCCGTTATCGTTATGCAACAAGCAATCCAAAAATTGGTTTTGATTGTTCTGGTTTCGTTAGTTATGTTTTTAGTAATTTTGGTTTTAAGGTTCCGCGTTCATCCAGAGAATTTAGTGGTGCCGGAAAAGAAACTAAGCTCGAAAATGCTAAAGTTGGCGATGTATTAATCTTCACCGGAAGCAATTCCCGGGTAAGAAGAATCGGACATGTAGGCATTGTTTACTCTATCGATGAAGACGGAATAAAATTCATTCATGCCTCTTCTGGTAAAGCGCACAGCGTAACCATTACCGAACTTAATGGCCACTACAGGAACCGCTTTATGAAAATTGTAAGTATCATCTAATTACTTTTTATATTTCCACATCCGGCTTTTTCCTTCACTAATCCATTCTATTGAAGTTTCTAAACGTTTTTGTCTGGTACTTTCCGTTTTTGCTTCTTCCAACCAGAGTACGTAGTCTTTTTTATTAGAAGCACTGAAATTTTGGAACACCTTCATAGCCAACGAATCTTCTTGCAAAGCATCAATAAAATATTGCGGTATAATCAGCTCCTGCGGAGTCAGCTTTGGTTTAGTGGGTAATTTGACCCCATCTTCATTTAACTGAATAGCTTGTTGAATGTAGGCGATTAAAATTTCATCATCAGGCAGATCAGCCAAAGATTTGATCTTTCCCAACATCCCCATATTACTCGTATTTTTTTCAAAAATATTGAACTCATCTTCAATTAAAGATCCTTTCCAGAAGCCAAATGCGCAGTGATGCTTAAACGCTGCGATGTGGCAAACGGATCCTTTGAAATCAAAAAAGGGCATTCCCCACTTGATGGTCTCTACAATTCTGGCATCCGCATGATGAATGAGAATTCTTAAATGCTCCAGAATCGGAATGGCAAATGGTGCTGATCTTATAATGTATTGATCTACTTGTACAGAGGTATGCATAGCTGGAAATATTAAATGATGTTGTCTGATCCGTTAAAGCTAACTAGCAGTTGCTAATATCATGATCAGATCCTATTTTTATTTTAAAGTAAGAACCCGCCTATATTTTTGCATTTGGATTCGAAATGCTAAGCACGGTGCTATTTGTATTAAAGCAAAACAACCTTCAACGCGAGTTCCACGTTTCCTTCGCTGAGGTACTGCCGGCCAAGTTCATGTAATTCACGTTCCCTGTTGGTGGTATCGCCAATGGTGGCATCCAAAACTTCTTTCACCTCAGGATTCAAAGCTATCAAATCAACTTCTTCATCAGTAGGCAAATGCTCTACATTTCCTAACATCCCCAAATCGTTACCCGTTAATACTTTAGATAAGCGCACAGATTTAGGCAAGGCATCTACGCCGATCCCTAATTTGGCTAATGGTTTGGCTACTTTGAATAAATTATCTTTTGTAACCCTGCAATACCAGTCGCCACCCAACCGTGCAACTAAATCTATTTTCTCCTGATCGATTTTACCTTCACTAGTCAGAATATTTTTATTAATATGAATGAGCTTGATCTCTGCCAAGACAAGGTTTCCTGCACCATGACTCTCGCCCAGCGAAATAACCTGATTTACCACACATTCAAATTGTACAGGTGCTTCTGCCACTCTTGGCGGAGCAACTAATTCAGATTTAAGCATCGTGAACCCAGCCTTCTCAAATTCATTTACTCCCTTTGCATATTCCGTACTCGCCAAACTCATTTGTTGCACCATGTCGTAATTCACAATATTAATTACACATTCTTTTACCTGAAGTACGTTTTCAAGCGTGTGCTTAGTCGTATTGTCACGCACTCTTCTCGCAGGTGAAAAAACACAGATTGGAGGTTTGGTGCTGAACATATTAAAAAAACTGAATGGACTCAAATTGATATTACCATCTGCATCTATTGTTGATGCAAAGCAAATTGGCCTCGGCGCAATGGCATATTGCAGGTAATCCTGCAACTGCACGGCGGATAGATCTTCAGTTTTTAAGGTTAACATTGGTTTGGGGAGTGGCTATTGTGGGTTGGTATTGGTTAGAAGTCAAAGTGTTTAGGCATTAATAAAGGTTAGTATTGGTTAGGGGTTAGAAGTTTAGAATAGATCATGAATAAGAGTATTTGTGTTTAAAATATGAAGATGAACTTTGCTCCTGATAATCCACCCTATTTTCTACTTCGCATTGCTTCCAATCCATTTCTTACTTTCTATTCCCTATTTCCCGCTCTCTTTCTCCTTTCTTCTTCTCAAAAAACTATTTTTTCAATGCAAGAATAGAAAAATTGGTAGCTGCTTTTGTGATGGTATTTGTTAAAGCACCTAAGCCAGTAATTTCCATTTCTACCACATCGCCAGGCTGTAACCATTGCGGCCGGTAGTTTGGATCATTTAATAACCCGGTACCATTGAGTTCTAGGAAACAACCTGTTCCAACGGTACCTGATCCGATTACATCACCCGGAAGAATATCTACACCATAAGCACAGCGCTGAATAATTTCTGCAAACGTCCAGTCCATATCTGCAGCATTGCCCTTAGATACTTCAATTCCATTTACCCTGCACGTCATTTTTAAACTGTAAGCATTGCCTACATGACCATCTTTTGCAGCAACTTTATAGGGTTCCAATTCATCTGGCGTTACCAACCAGGGACCAATTACAGTAGAAAAATCCTTTCCTTTAGCAGGTCCCAAATTCAATAGCATTTCTTCCATTTGAAGGGTTCTGGCACTCATATCGTTCATCACCATATAACCGGCAATATATTGATCAGCTTCTTCCGCTTTAATATTTTTGCCTTTTTTGCCAATGACTACGGCCAGTTCCAGCTCAAAATCGAGTTTTTCGAAATGATCCGGCATACACTCAATTTCGCCGGTCCCCTGAATGGCATTGTGGTTGGTGAAATAGAAAATAGGATATTCATCAAATTGCGGAATCATTTCTAAATTCCGGTTACGACGAGCAGAAGCTACATGCTGTCTGAATGCGTATCCATCCCTGCAACTGGTAGGATTGGGCACTGGTGCGAGGATTTCATAGAAGATTTCCTCTTTTGCTTCCAGGCTTCCATCTTTTATCTGCGTATCAACCTTTTTTGCACGTTCCATCAGTACTTCCCCGCCTTGCAAAAACTCATTCATATTATCTGGCAGCAACTTATCGCAGCTATTCAGGTTATAAATATGGCCATCAATAAATAGACCTAAATGTACTATGTCTTCGGTTTTATAGGATACGAATTTCATATAATCTGGTTAAAATACATGGTAAATATAGTAAAAAGGTAGGGCGTTCAAAATCGTAGGGCCAGCTGCAATGCATAAATCATAAATCTGGAACCGGCCTTTACGCACGCCTTTTCCGCGATTGAATAGATTGCTAATTAAAGTGGTGAAAAATTTCTTCCTGCAAAAAAAATACTTACTTTAGCATCATCAAAACCATGATCTTAAAAGCATTACATATCAATTTAGTGAACGACGCCATTGCTGCACGTCGCTATAAAATGCTATCTAAGTTGATCATGGCACAATATTCTTTATAACCTTTCACTCCTCCCTATTTAATTAGAACGCCTCGCCGTTTTTAATTGTTTACTGTTTTAGATTTTATTTCTAACCTAACATCAATCTATATGCCTGTTTATCATAAATTGGGGCAGATACCCGCCAAACGTCATACGGTTTTTCGTAAGCCGGATGGAAATCTTTATGCAGAAGAGCTCGTATCTACTGAAGGCTTTTCGAGTTTATATTCCCTTGTTTACCACTGTTATCCACCCACCATTGTAAAACATCTGGGCGAACCTTACAGTGTAGAGCCGAAAATTGCCAGAGAAAAGCACCTGAAACATACCAGCTTAATTGGCTTCAACATTAAGCCAGAGGATGATTACCTTAAAAGCCGGAAACCTGTTTTGGTGAACAGCGACCTACATATTGTGCTGGCAGCTCCTAAACAATCCATGACCGATTATTTCTATAAAAACAGCCAGGCTGATGAAATGATCTTCGTCCACGAAGGATCGGGAAAGTTGAAAACCGGATTTGGAGAGCTAAAATTTGCCTATGGCGATTATCTGATTATCCCCCGGGGTACCATTTACCAGATGGAATTTGACAACGAACAAAACAGGTTGTTCATTGTTGAAAGTTTTAGTCCGCTGCGACCTCCAAAAAGATACCTCAATCAGTACGGGCAATTAATGGAACACGCTCCGTATTGCGAGCGCGATTTACGATTGCCGGAAAATCTTCAAACCCACGATGAGCAAGGCGATTTTAAAGTATTAATCAAAAAACAAGGATTAATTTATCCTTATACCTATGGCACGCACCCTTTTGATTATGTGGGCTGGGATGGCTATCATTACCCCTACGCCTTTTCTATTCATGATTTCGAGCCGATTACCGGCCGCCTTCATCAACCGCCACCTGTTCACCAAACCTTTGAGGGCCATAATTTTGTTGTATGTTCATTTGTTCCGCGGAAATACGATTACCATCCGGATGCTATTCCGGCACCTTATAACCACAGCAATGTAGATAGCGACGAAGTACTTTATTATGTTGATGGCGATTTTATGAGCCGGAAAAGTGTTGTCAAAGGACAGATTACGTTGCACCCCGGCGGCATCCCGCACGGGCCTCATCCCGGCACCGTAGAAAAATCAATTGGTAAAGAAAAAACTGATGAACTGGCAGTCATGATTGATCCGTTTAAACCGCTGATGCTTACCGAAGATGCCATCTCCATTGAGGATGAAAATTACCATAAAAGCTGGCAAGTGTAGAGAAAGTCCTGAGTCGGAAGTCTATAGTCTTAAGTCTAATTAACTTATTAATAATATACGATCTAAAAAGATCATCAAATATCACAAAATGGAAACACAAACTTTCGCAGAAAAGATAGCTAAAGCACCAGATTTTCTGCCTATTAATGGAACAGATTATATCGAATTTTACGTTGGCAATGCGAAACAGGCAGCTCACTATTATAAAACAGCATTTGGTTTTCAAAGCCTGGCTTATGCCGGACCAGAAACGGGTGTCCGCGACCGTGCTTCTTATGTGCTACAGCAAGGGAAAATCAGACTGATCTTAACTACGGCATTAAAATCAGATCATCCGATTTCAGAACATGTAAAAAAGCACGGTGATGGGGTAAAAATTCTGGCTTTATGGGTTGATGATGCCTATAGTGCGTTCGCAGAAACCACTAAGCGTGGTGCAAAGCCGTACATGGAGCCTAAAACGCTTGCGGATGAAAATGGAGAAGTGAAAATGAGTGGAATTTACACTTACGGAGAAACTGTGCACATGTTTATCGAACGGAAGAACTATCGTGGAGCGTTTATGCCGGGTTACCGCATTTGGGAAAGTGATTACCAACCTGCCAATGCCGGATTGTTATACATTGACCATTGTGTTGGAAATGTAGGCTGGAACCGCATGAATGAAGCCGTACAATGGTATGAAGACGTGATGGGTTTCGTGAATATTCTTTCTTTTGATGATAAACAGATCAACACAGAATATTCTGCCCTGATGAGTAAAGTGATGAGCAATGGAAACGGGTTTTCAAAATTCCCGATTAACGAACCTGCTGAAGGCAAAAAGAAGTCGCAAATTGAAGAATATTTAGAATATTATGAAGGTGAAGGCGTACAGCATATCGCCGTGGCCACGAAAGATATTGTTAAAACAGTTAAAGAATTAAAATCCCGTGGGGTTGAATTCTTGAGCGCGCCTCCTGAAGCATACTATAATATGATGCCGCAACGCGTGGGTAAAATTGATGAAGAAATTTCATTATTGGAAAGTTTAGGTATTTTGGTGGATTGTGATGAAGAAGGCTATTTGCTGCAGATTTTCACGAAACCCATTGAAGACAGGCCAACACTTTTCTTTGAAATCATTCAACGAAAGGGCGCACAAAGTTTTGGTGCTGGCAACTTTAAAGCACTTTTTGAATCGCTGGAACGCGAACAGGAATTAAGAGGAAATTTGTAATTAGGATTAAAGACAAAAGAGCAAAGATTAAAGACCGAATACATTTAATACTTTGATCTCCATTTCTTAATTACTTTCTTCACTAAAACTTCATAAATGAAGTGCACCTTTGATATAACAAAACACCAGAAGCGATTTCCGTTTTGTTAAATTCTAAAAACTTCATAATTAGTTTTTTAGTTTTCCGGTTACCCTTATCTGATACCTCATGTATTGCAAAATACATGAGGTTTTTTATTTATCATTCTGCGCTTTCTTTTAGCATCTCGAAAAGTTCGTCAGGCCCACCATCAAATTTGGTTCCATTCACATAAAACGATGGCGTTCCGTTTACGCCGCTTCGCACACCACTTTCAAAATCGTCTTCAACTTTTTCTTTCAGGTTATCTGCTGAAATATCCTTTTGAAATTGCTCCACATCTAAGCCGATGGTTTCTGCCAGTTCTTCAAAAAGATCTTCACTTAAACGATATTGGTTCTCGTAAATCGCATCGTGCATTTCCCAGAATTTACCCTGCAGGGCAGCGGCTTCTGCCGCAAGCGCTGCCGGAAAAGCAAGCTCGTGAGATTCTTGCAAAGGGAAATGACGAAAAACAAACCGGATCTGATTGCCAAATGTTTGCTGTATCTCTTTAATCACCGGATAAGCGTGTGCGCAATGCGGACACTGGTAATCACCATATTCTACAATGGTGATCGATGCAGATTCAGATCCTTCTATATGATCTTTACTGCTTACTTCTGGTTTTAATGTACTCATAGCGTCTGTTATTTTTCTAATTCTTCCAATGCATCTAATATTCCATCGGCACCAGGGTTTACTGCCGTTGGCGACAGATAACTCCAGGCAATTTTTCCTTCCTTATCAATAACGAAAAGCGCCCGTTTACTTTCCCCTACTTCATCATCATACACACCATATGCTTTTGAAACCGCACCTTTTGGTTCAAAATCTGCCAATAGCGGAAAGTGCAGTTTCCTATCCTGTTGGAAAGCATTATGACACCAGGTGCTGTCAACCGATATACCAATCATCTGCGCATCGTGTTTACTAAAATACTTCAGCATTTCATTGTACAACGCCATTTGGTCACCACAAACCGGACTCCAGTCAGCCGGATAAAAAGCCAGAATCACATTTTTGCCTTTAAAATCCTTTAGTTTTATTTTTTGATCAGGTGTGGCATTCAATTCAAAATCGGGTGCTGTTGTTCCTTTTTCTAACATGTTTTTTAAATTTATTTCAGGTTATAAAACTTCACCTAAATGTTTGTAATTGGACTTTATCGTATCAAATACCTCACCCATTTTTCCGCCGAGCATCAGCTTCGTCATGGAAATCGTCATCCCTTTTACCTGCTCCCACTCAATTTTCGGAGGCATTGCCAGCGCATTTGGATTGGTCATAATGTTTAACAACACCGGGCCACTTTCTGCAAAAGCATTGGCAAGACCTGTTTCAACATCTTCCGGATTGCTGATGGTTACCCCTTTAAAACCCATTGCCTGTGCCACCAGCGCAAAATCGGGGTTAATCATATCTGTTTCATTATCAGGCAGGCCATCTACTTCCATTTCCAACTTCACCATGCCTAAAGCACGGTTATTAAATACGATAATTTTTATAGGCAAGTTATACTGTTTGATGGTAGCTAAATCTCCCAGAAGCATGGATAATCCACCATCTCCACACAAAGCGATTATTTGTTTTTCGGGATGGGCGAGCGCGGCGCCTATTGCCATTGGCATTGCATTCGCCATGGATCCATGATTAAATGAACCGAGCATTTTACGCTGTCCGGTTCCATCTATAAATCTGGCACCCCAAACGCAGCACATGCCGGTATCTACAGTGTAAATTGCATCCAGATCACTCAATCGATTAATGGTATCGGCTACAAATTCTGGTTGAATTTTATTTTCAGAACCCTGATCTTTAACATAACTCAGTTGGTGTTCTTTTACCTTTCCATAAAATTCCAGTTGGGCCTTCAAAAAGCTATCGTCAGTTTTCTGGGTGATTAAGGGTAGCAAAGCGGATATCGTATCCTTGATATCACCGCAAAGTCCCATATGAAGTTTTGCCCTTCTACCTAATCGCTCCGGACTTTCGTCAATCTGGATAATTTTGTTTTTCTCAGGCATGAAGTTCTGATAAGGAAAATCTGTTCCCAATAGCAATACCACATCAGATTCGTGCATGCTGTGGTAGGCAGATGGCTGACCCAGCAGGCCCGTCATTCCAATTTCGTAAGGATTATTATATTGAATGCCCATCTTTCCCCGGAAAGAGAAACCAACCGGCGCTTTGAGTTTTTCTGCCAGCGCAACAACCTCATCATGCGCCTCGGCAGCACCAATACCGCAATAAATTGTGATTTTTTTACCTTCATTTAAGCTTTCTGCCAATAAATTAAGGTCACTATCATTTGGCCTGATTACCGGTTTGCTCCTGAATAATTGCATCGAACTTTCACTTTCAACGGCATCCAGCTGCGCAACATCACCGGGCAAACCAAAAACGGCAACGCCCTTATTGTGCACAGCATGTTGAATAGCCGCCTGAAACATTCTGGGTACCTGAGCAACAGTAGTCGCAATCTGATTATAGGAGCTGCAATCATCAAACAATTTGGTGGTATTGGTTTCCTGGAAATAATCCATTCCAAATTGTCCGGTATCAATGGTAGAAGCAATCGCAATTACGGGAACGTGAGATTTATGTGCATCATACAAACCGTTAATGAGGTGTACGTGACCCGGTCCGCAGCTCCCTGCGCAGCAAGCTAAGCCATCGAGTTCCGCTTCTGCGGCAGCGGCGAATGCTCCAACTTCTTCATTACGAACGTGAATCCACTTCATCTTTCCGTTTCTTCTTACTGCATCGTTAAAGTAATTCAAACTATCGCCGGTAACTGCGTAAACTCTCTTTACGCCAGCTTCAACCAGCATTTCTACCAGTTGCTCTGCAACATTTTTAGCCATGATATAATTCTTAAAATTAAAGGCAACCTGCCCAATTAAATATGATTACTATTTATACTTAAAAACCAATGGGATTGTTTGCAGGGATTTACAGGCTTTTGTAATATTTAACCAGGAAAGTGGTTATCCCAGTTTTTGTCTTTTAATCAAATATGCCTGAAGTATCGGGTAAAAACCAGCTGCAATGTCAGCATCAATTAAATCCACTTTATATTGTGCACATTTCAGTGCAATTTGCTGACGATAAGCGGTGATGGCAGCGATATAATTATCCTTAACCTGATTGGTGTGCACTTTAATGGTATCGCCAGTTTCCATATCAATAAATTGATATGGACGATTTTCAAAATCAAAAGCCACTTCTTTGGCTTGATCAACAACATTGAAAACCACAATTTCATGCTTATTGAATTTCAGGTGCTGTAAGGCATCGAAAAACTGATCGGTTTGTTCCGTACTGGTCTGGGTATTAAATAGATCACTGAAGATCACAACAAGCGATCTTTTGTGAATCAAATCTGCGACCTGATGGAGTGCTTCACTGATATTCGTTTGTGCGTTAACTTTAGGTTTTTCCAAAAGCTCTTCCAGCTTTGCGAAGAGAAATTTCTGGTGAACGGTGGTTGACTTTGCAGGTGAATTTAGCAAAATCTCATCGGTAAAAAGGCTAAGTCCGAAGGCATCCCGTTGCTTTTTGAGCAGGTACATCAGTGATGCCGCCGCCTGAATAGAAAAAGTTAACTTATTGCTTTTCGGTTCCGGAAAATACATCGATGAAGAAACATCGATTACAAACTGACAGCGAAGGTTGGTTTCTTCCTCAAAACGTTTACTGTAAAGCTTATCCGTTTTGGCAAATAACTTCCAGTCGATATTTTTAACATTATCACCGCTATTGTACTGGCGGTGCTCAGCGAATTCAACCGAAAAACCATGAAAAGGGCTTTTATGTAACCCGGTGATAAATCCTTCGACTACCTGGCTCGCTAATAGTTCCAGATTACCAAAGCTGGTTTCATTTTCATATTTAACTGCCTGCATATGGTAAAGCTAATAAAAAGATTGTACTTTATCCATCTCCCCAGCTCTTCCTTCAACTATATAAACACTAATCCATTTTAAAATAAAACCTCGTAGGTTTTTGAAATCTACGAGGTTAAATATTTCTGTCGGCGGGTATCTCCAGCCGTAGAGACATGAATTATTTTGCAGCTATTTTATAGAGTTTGCCATTATCAGTTACCGCATATAAAGCGCCGTTTTTTTCCACTAAATCGCGGAAACGTTTTATCTATCGGCTGGTGTCTCCCACCTGCCGAAACATA
>Ga0157370_10000352_pt1 | contig 58319 bp, 59 predicted proteins | sample C35metaG_FD_113463 | JGI IMG/M metagenome (GOLD analysis project Ga0157370, IMG submission 113463) | Corn rhizosphere microbial communities from Kellogg Biological Station, Michigan, USA - C3-5 metaG | ecosystem: Host-associated > Plants > Roots > Rhizosphere > Soil | place: USA: Michigan...
GTATTCCCGGCGATGACGGCGGCAGACAGCCGGTTGAGGAGGATGGTGATGTTGCTGTCGCGCTCGCCGGGGCCGAGGAGTTTTCGGTGGATTGCGATCAGCCGAGAAAACTGGCTCCCTTCTGAGTTCAAATAATGGATGTTGGTATTTTCGAGACGCTTGAAGGATTCGTTGAGACGCTCGTAGCTTCGTCCGTTGGTGCCCCACCCGAGGAGGGTCAGGATTTCATGACGTGTCGCCACGGCGGCGAGGGTGTCATCATCCATCCGGACACCCTGTTCTTTGAGGATACTCCGCATCTTGGATCCTCCTCTTACGGTTTTGCGGCGATCAGCGGGAGCCACGATGGCAAGGAGCGCCATGAGCACCGATTCGTCATCGGCGTCGAGTTCCCACGGACAGATGATTTCGAGCCGGTAGGGGTTTGTCGCGCCCGGCGGGCTGCTATGAATGATTTCACGACGTGCCCGCTTGTCGGCGGGCATTTTGGGCAGCGGGCGGAACAACGAGACGGCAGCAAGGTGGCCGTGGTGTAGGGCGAACCGGTAAAGCTCCTGCGTGTCCGCAGTCATGAGCGGGCGGTGTCGGTGGATGGATCATCAAGGACACCTCCGATCCGGGGCCGATTGGCAGCGGGTCTTGTTGCTGTTTGGGCGGGCGTGGGGATCGGGACCGGCACCCCCGCGCTGTTTTTCCGGAACCACAGCGGGTCGTGCATCATACCAAGATTGATTTTGGTTTGCTCGAGGATGACGTAATGGCTGCGCTGCTCTTCCGAAATCCCATGTTTGGCAGCCCTCTGCTGCGACGGCTTTCTAACTGACCACGCGGTGCGGGCGGCGAAGGAAATAGCCACCGATCCGCGTTCCGTCCCGGCGGCGTCGAGGTCATCCCGGGCGGCTTGCATGCCCGCTTTGTTGGTATGGTGGATGAGTAACCCGCCGGCTCCCCAGTCGCGAAGCTTATCTTCGATGCTTTCGAAGAACCCGGTCATTTGGATGGCGTCGTTTTCATTCGTCCCGGGGGGGAGGAAGCGGGAAAGGGTATCGATCACAACCAGAACCGGAGGGATCTCCTGGCCGTTGGCGTCTTCGGGAAGAATGATCCCGTAATCCAGCGTGGGCTCCAGGTATCGGGCATTACACACCACCAGGTTGTGGCAATAGGCTTCGAATGCAGGGCCACTAGTGAGCTGCAGGTGTTGGCAAATGGAATACAGCCGTGTTTCAAGGTCGATGATGTCATCTTCACGTGAGATAAAGACGACCGGTCGGCCACCTGGAACGGCCGGACCCCAGAGTCCCCCGAGCACCGGCAGGCCTGCCGAGATCTGGACACAGGCAACCAGTGTCATGAACGATTTGGAGGCTCCTCCGACCGCTGTGATCACCCCGAGTCTGCCGGGATAAATGCCGGGCAGTATATAGGGACGGTCGGGTTCGGTAATGAGAGCAGCGAGACGATTATCGGCTCTTTCGGTGAGTTTTCCTGCAGGGGTTGATGGCATGATGTGTTGTGTAGTTTTGGGAACACGATCAGAGGCAAGCGGAAGGCACGGACCGGGAAACCGGACCGGGGCAGCGCGGCCAAACCGAAGGAGAAAAAGAAAAACCCCACCTCCGTGAGGAGATGGGGCTCGTTTATCAGCGAAGTCCGGCAGCCGCCGCTGCCTGATCGATGAGAGGGTTGTCTGGGTAAAGTTCCCGGGCCTTTGCAAGCCACCGGCGGGCCGTCCGGTCGTCACCGGTTTCGTGGGCGACGACGATCCCAAAAGCCACCATCTGAAGGTGGTGACGGTAGGTGCTGTTGTGAATTACGCGCTGGATCACCTGCACCGCTTCCGGTCTTCTTCCCAGTTTCCGAAGGGCGACGGCTTTGCCGTAATTGGCAGTCAGCAGGCGTTCGGTTTCCTTTTCTTTCTCCAAGGCGATGTCGTATTGGGTGACGGCCTCTTCATAGCGCTCCATACGCGACAGCGCTTGTGCATAACCCACTCGGGTGACCCATGGCGCGGTCTGGAGAGCATCTTCAAAAATGGCTAGGGCTTGCCCTGGTTTGTCCTGAGCGACCAGCCCATCCGCAAGGTTGATCTGGTTCATGACCATGAGGGGGCGCACTGCGATGGATGCCAGTGCCATATCCACCGATTGCTGTGAGCGGGCGGACACGAGGCTCATCGTAACGACGCCGGCAATCCGGTTGCCGGCAATCAACAACATACCGGCGGCGGCAAGGATTGGGAAAACCTTTCTCGAATTGGGTTCCAGGAGTTCCAGGGTCTTCGTTCCCAGGAGGAACGATCCGGCCGCCAGTGCCAGGCTCCAACCGATGGAGGGAACCATAGTGTAGTAGTCACCAAGGGGGCCAGCGTAGAGCGGGATGAAATTGCCCGAAGGAAATGCACCGATGAAGCCCATTGCCAGCCCGAGCGCGATCAGACCGGAGGATTTGCAGGACTTCCGGATGCTGTTCCATGCAAGTGCCGGGATGGAAACCAGATAAGCTGTGAGGAAAACCCACCCCCAGATGAGGGATACAGCAGAAACGGATTTTCCCGGAATGTAGCTGCCACCGATCTCAAGGGTGCCGAATGGCCAGATCCACATGAGGCTGTGCCTCCAGAAAAACCATGCTGAAGCCGTGAAGACCTGCATCCGGGTGGTGTCCGGGCTGAACAGGACGGAGTTCCCGGCGCCATCGCTGATCGCGCCAGTCTGATTACGAAGGAAAAGCCATCCGGCGATGACGACAACCCACAGTACCAGAATCATGGCCGCTCTCTTCACAGCCCCGGGGGCCAGGTCTTTCTGCAGCCACCGCCATGCGATGTAGGCAGCAAACATCCCTGGAAGAGCGACGATTGAATCGTAGCAAAGCAACCCGGCAGCAAACAACACAACCCCACCGACAGGATGGAGGACTTTTCGACCGACGGTGGCGGCCGTGAGAAACTTGTCAGCTGACACAAAGGCAAAGCATGCAAACGCCACCGCCATGGCGATATTTTGGGCTGACACCCAGACCGCGCTCGATGTCCCTGCCGCCGACAGCATCCACATGCCGGCGGCGGTGACCGCGAGCCATTCATTCCGGGAGATGCGTTGGACCAACGCAAAAACTCCAAGTGCGGCGGCAATGGTGTAAAAGAATCCGACAGTGCGGGCCGAGGTCAGCGCGGCCTGAACCGTTTCCGGTTTCGCGGGATCGGACGCGCTTGCAATCAAGCCGAACGTCAGGTTTTTCACTGGTCGGTAGTAGGCGATGCTGTCTTTGTAGGCCATCGAGTCCAAAGTGGAAATCCCCTTCGCCAGCATGTCTTGGGAATAGATGATCGCAGCGGAATCGTCAGAGAAGGGTGGCGAACTCCTACCCGGCCATACTGAAAGGAGGAAAATAAGGGCCAGAATTCCGAGAACGGTAAGTGGTTTCGGGTAGCGTATGGTTTTCGTGGGATTGGTCATGACTTGGAGTAGGTCACGATCAATGGGGCTTCGGGGCGCGGGCCGGGAAACCGGTTCGAGACAGCGAGGCCAAACGGGGGAAAAGAATACCCGTCATTCGAATTGATGACAGGGCAGAAGATCGGGCGGATGTCCGGCAAAGCGGCGACCCGGGTCTTAGTCCCCTTCTCAATGTGAAATATAATAGCTTCGCCCGATCTCCCTGGATTTCATTCCTTGGCCTTCGGATTCGAACAAATGAAAGTAGGCATCAATGACCGGCAGAGGGAGTTTGATGCTTTGAGCGACTTTTTTACCGTCGAGACTGTTGCCTGAATCGAGCTGACTCATGAGATCTGCAAGGTCGCGACACCACGGTTCATCCCCCCCCAGCATAGCGATATAGACGAGAAACCTAGGCTTTAACCAGATCCCGTGACGATAGGCATTTGTGTCGCCCAAAACCGGCGTGCCCGAGATCATACCGTGCGCCTCGAACCTGCGAAGTGTTTTTAAGAAGGGTTCAAAGCAATCTGACCAAGGAATTTTGGCAGAAACGCTTTCGCAGCTTTTCACCGCATCATAAAGTTTAACGCAAAGGTCTTTCGCCCCGCTGTCGAACTGGCCCAGAGGGTCTTCCAGCACTCGCAACCTTCTTTCGATCTCCTCGGATTCAAGTTCAGCGAAGTATTGAATCACATTGCTGAAGCCAGGTAGAGAGGCGAAAATGATTTTATAAAAGCTGCTAGGTTCCATTTCACGGCATCATAGGAAATTCGTCCTACCGGGTTGCAAGAACCGAAAGCCACTAAGACAACAGGATAAATAAACAACCCCGCCGGATCACCCGGCGGGGTTGTTTTTTATTAATTGAAGAATTCGCTTCCGTTCCATGTCCATTTTGAAATCACCCTCCCCGCCGGATTGCGAATGAGTATGGTGCGACCGTGGCGCGGGAGTTCGAAACGGTGGCCTTCCGAATCGGCGGCTGGTAGGATATTCCGGTTAGCCTTCACCATTTTTCCGCCTTTTTCCCTGAAAAGCGTTAGGTGGGTAAAATCCGGTTCCTCAAGGTTTCCCCACGCGACAATCAGGAGTGGAGATTTATCTTCAAATCGGAACAGCGCGACCTGAAGCGAAACCTGGGCACCATCACCGTCGAGGCGGAGGAAGCCGTTTCTCGGATCGACAAATCCCTGACCGTTCTTGGCCAGATTCACCAGCTGTCCGGGAGTGCCTTCAGTGAAACTTTGCGATGGGATCCGGCTGAAATAATCGGAGATGGATTGAGCGTTTGCCAGACTGCCAAGGCTGCAGAACAAGAAAAGACAGACGAGTGTGTTCATAGGCTGCTGAGTAATTTTTGACGTCGGGTTTTATATTCGTCGTCGGTCACGAGCTGTCGCGCTTTGAGGGATTCCAGCATTTCCAACTCGCGCTCCAGGGACGGCCGGAGCGGAACCGGAGGCGGACCGGAAGAAGGCGCGGCTTGGTTGATCACAATCGGAGGGCGCGGCTTATTGCATGCCCAGACGAGGGCCACGATCCAGACCAATAATGTCCACCCGAAGAGCGTATTCGCCACGGCGATCATGAGCGCGTGGGGGTGACCCGTGGCGAAAGCCACCCCTGTGGGGATGAAATACACCACTGCAATGATCAGTCCGAAGAAGAGCAGGACGGCGATACCGCCTTGATCTTCTTCGCTGATGAAAGCCAGCAAGCCCAATGTCGTTTCGTTGATCAGGTTCATAATTAGAAAGTGGTTTTCCTACGGCGGCGGAGGGCTACCGGGATTCCGGCAACTGCGAGGAGTGCTAACGATGGCTCCGGGATTTGTGTGGTGATCCAGCCCGCATTCTGAAGAGCTAGAAAATCTTCTCCGGTGAGATCCATTTGTAGCCCCACGGCGACTTGGCTTGCGGGATCGGTTCCGATCGCTCGCATCATTTCGCGGAGGGCCGTCGAATACAGGCTGTATTCATCCGCCTTGGTGGTGCCGTCGAAATCCATACCCCAGAGTCCCCGGGAGGTGTCCCACTTGGTGGTGCCATCAAACCAGATCGCGCCGGCGTTGGGGCCGATACCGATGCTGAAAGGTCCGGTGGCGTCGAAGTTGCCGGTGTAGCCATTGTAAGTGAGGTTGCCGTTGATGGTGGAATTCCGGATGTCTCCGCGCTGAAAGAGAGCGGTAGCGTTTCCGGCGGCCGCATTGACCGCGTCGTTCCAGCTGGGGACGTAACCGACGCCAAGGGTGGTGATGGCCACATCCGCCGGGCGGCCTTCCGCGATGGCACCTCCGAAGCTGGACTGTCGCATTCCCACATAGATCCGGATCTCATCTGCGGCCCACGTCTCCTGCCCGAGGCGGGTAAAATCGCCTGTGGACGGGTTGCTGATTGTATACGATGCGGAGAGGCTGGCGGTGGTTGTCAGTCCTAGTCCGTCGCTGTTCGTCCAGGTTGCGGACCCGGTGGCAGTCCGGGTCGGGAGTGCGGCGAGTTGTCCATCGGCGAGGTGGGCGCTGAGGGTGGCAGCGGCGGCTTCAATCTGAGTGCGGGCGGCGGTTCCTTCGGCGAAGTGACCCACGTCGTAAGTGTAATCAACGATGATGGACACAGCTGGAGCAGAGGTGGCGGTGAGGAGAAGAGTTAAGAAAAATCGGTGCATTGTAGGATGTTGTTGAGAACGACCTGTCATGCCGGGCAACCGGCGTGATGGGGTTCGTATTTAAGGGGATTTCCCCTGGTGGTGTCAACTGACCACAGCAGGGTTTCAGCTCAGCTCCTGACAATACTGGTGATACAAGGAGCGAATGCCCAAACCGGAGCCCGACCAAAAACCGCCATGGCCGGCTGATGCCGACCACGCGTTTGTCGCGTCGTTCCTCGTTCTTCTCAAACAGGCCCGCGAAGATCAGGGCCTGAGCCTACGGGAACTGGCGGCAAAAACAGGGCTCGACCACGGCGTTATTGGCCGTGGCGAACGGATGGAACGGATTCCTTCGATTGTGACCATGCGCCGGTGGGTGCGGGGGTTGGGCCTCGATTGGCACCAGGTCTACAAGGACGCGGAAAACGCCGGACTGTAATCTATTCTGGGAGGATTGGGCGATCCCTGAGGCAGAACCGACCTAATCCAGGAGGTCAAAGCGAAGGTCCACGATGATCTGATGCAGCGGCACGTCGGCGATCTTGCAAAAACTCTGGAGGTCTTCCGCGAAGCTCCAGCCACCTAACGACTCCCCGATGTAAAGAACCTCGTCGTGGTCATACTCGAAATCGGTGTCGATCCAGGCAACATCACGATTTTTTAGGATCACAACCTGTTCTCTCAACTGATCCGGAGCCAAATCGCAGGCATGGAGGAGTTCTCCAGCTGGTACTTCCAGGTGACGTCGCTCACCGCCGAAAGCTGTTCCCCGGGTAATTGCTATCGCGAGCAATTCACGTGTGGGAACCGGAAGCATTTTCACTTTCTCAGCGAAACCGCTTATCAGGGGGATCGTTTCCAAGAGTTCATCCGGTCCTTGGTTCCAGCCAAGAACGTCGTTCATTTTGGCCAGCGAAACCGGCAGGCTGAGCTGCGACTCATTTGTGTGGTCTTGAATTGAAGCACGAATCTTCGACACGATGTCTGCGAATTTCGCCTCGTGCTTTTTCTTCATCTCCTGCATGGCGGCCACGGTGTAAATATCCACGTTGTTGGTGATCACATGGTGGGGGTAACACAGCAGCATCAGGTTCCCGAATGCCCGGCGATCCTCGTTGTTCTGGTTTTCGTTAAATCGCTCACCACCTTCGTCCGCCGCCTCTATATGGCAGATCTGGGCGATGAAATTTCCCTCGGCGTTCATGATGAGATGGTCACATCCGGGGAAAGCGCACCTGTTTCCCGATTTGAGGTAGAGTTCGCGAAGAACATCTCCTCTCGGAGCCAGTCTCTTGGGCTTTTCAGGCATGCACTGGCTTAAAGCAGATGTCAGCGACGTTGTCCACGCCTGGGTGGCTGGCTCTTCAAGCGAGCAGACATCAGAGTTCCGGACTCGTCCTGGGAGGAAGCCATGAGATGATCGAAGTCATCCCGAGCCGCATGTTCTCAGGAATTCTTCCAGAAGTTCCTGGAGTCATTACCATCCGAATTCCCTTTGATGTGATCTCCTCGTATGGGCGAGAGCTGAGACTGAGAAACTCCAGCTTGGTCGGCGCTGCCTGCTCCCTGTGGGAATTAATTGCATCCTCCCGCAGGTCCTCGGTTTCGGGAATCTCGCCCCGGTCCACGATCTGGAGCCATCCACCCGGTCTGAGTATCTTGTCTGCCAGTTCGTAGACCTTGTTCTGGACATGGAGTCGGTAGGTGCCGGTATCATCGATGGCCAGATTGGAGAGGTTGCGACAAGTTTCGCGGGCCTTGAAAGTGCCCATCAGCCACACTGTCATGGCATCGAACGGCCCTTCCTTCTGAAGGAAGTCAAGCAGCGAGGCGTCCTCCAAAAGGATATCGGCGTGTACAACCGTCACGACTGTCTCACGCGTCAGCTCTCCCTGGTCGGTCAGCAGATCATGGGATCCATCCGGGTGCTCCCGGTAATAGAGCCGGACAATTCCGGTTACGGGCCGACCAGAGGCGCTCACAGCTTCACAAGTCGAGTCGAGGCAGTCCGCGTTTTCTTCGAGGGCGACGATAGTCGGGGAGAAACGGTCTAGCAACGCAAGCAGCCCGTTCCCGGTGCCGCACCCTACATCGAGGATCTTCTTCGGCTTGAGAGCATCAAGCAGGGAGGCCATCCACTCGTAACATCCCTGTTTTTCGAAATTGGCCGCGTTGTGATTCCAATGATCGCGGTAAAGCGTTTTCTCGCGGGTTGTGTACGGGAGGTCACTCATGGCTGCCAGAGAGACATTCCTCCGGTTGAATTATCAAGCGTCGAGTGAAATGACTGTCTTCGTCCCGCTGTCCCCCGATTCAAATTCGCATCTCGGAGAAGGTGCACATGGAGGTGAACTTCAGGAGTAAAACTCATCTTTCAACGTGTGCCAACTCACCCTGCGGATCACTGAGCCGTTGATGAATTCGACCGACAGGCAGTAGGCGGTGTAATCCTCTTTTGTGGTCAGGCCTACGACGGATGGATCGTGGGTCCGGTATTCCTTCTTGAGGTCCTTGGGGAAGTTTTCGAACCCGACGTGGTAATCAGCACGGGCGATGATTTCATGGAGCTGTCGGCTTACGGCTTGGCGGATCTCCGGGTTGTCGTCGACGAGGGCCAGTTCGTTGATGCTCCGGATGGTGTCGGGAACGATGATGTTGGCCCTGCTCAATTCGCTGGTGTCCTTCCTGATCCGGTTCTTCTGGGTTTTCGCCTTTTCGAGTGCTTTTTCGGATTCGGTGATCCGCTTCACGATCGCGGGTGAGGACAGGCCGGACGCCAAGCTGTCGACCATGCGCTCGATTCCCTGTTCGAGCTCGGCGATGCGCTCATCGAGTTCCTTGATCTGGTTTTCCTCGGGGTCGTTGGGTGGATCAACCACCAGCCTTGCCGGATCGAGTTCCGCGATTTCACCGAGCAACTGCATCTCGATTTCCTCCCGGCGGATGCTGTCGACCTCTCTGCCGTTATCGAAGGTTTTGTAATAGATGCTGTAGTTGGAATTCTTCCAGCGCTTGCCCTTGTTTCTCCACGCGGCCTTCCGGCCGTTGATGTGGACAAGCCCTGCCATCAGATCACGCGGCACAGATTGATCGTAACGATTGTATTGGGGAGTTCTGGCTGCGCGGCTCGCATGGGCTGCATCCCATTGTTCCTGGGTGATGATGGCAGGGTAATAATTTTCGATGAGCGCCTCATCCGTGATGTATTTGCCGTCAATCCAGTGCCCGGTCCGCAGGTGTCCGAGGACATTGGGATTGCCCATGAGTTTCTGAACGTAGGACTGATGCCAGCGTTTGGCACCGTTCCATGGTTCGACCTTGCTGGTTGTCAGGTGGTCCACAATCTTGGTTTTACCAACCCCGTTTGCGGTCATTTCGAAGATTTTCCGGACGATGGCCGCCTTGGACCGGATCACCTTGAAGCCGGATTTGTCAGCCTTCGCCTCGAGCCACGCCGGGCACGAGCGGGTCATGATCGTTTTATGAGCGTTGGCACGTTTCTCCGCCCACATTTTCTGGATCCGTTTCGCCTTTTTGTCGGATTCCTCGTGAGCGGTGAACAAGTGGATCATGGAATCCATCATTTCGCTCATGCCCATTTCTGCCGTATAGACACGCTCCCGCATGGTGGTGTGGACCGTGACGCCGGACTCGACGATGTCCCAAAGCAGGCGCATCGACTTCATCGGCTTCTGGCGGCTGAGCCTGTCCAGGTGTTCGATGACCAACGCACAGGGTGTCTCGATCTTCTTGTCTTCGATGGCGGCGATGAAAACCCCCAATGCTCCACGCTTGAGATGTTCAGCGTGATAGCCCGACAAGCCGATGTCTTTCATCGATCTGGAATCAAGTTTGAGCCCGTGGGTTGCGCAGTATTTCCGCACATCTTCCTCCTGCCTCCTGAGTCCATCGCCGTCCACCTGATCGAGGGTAGAAAGCCGGTAATATGAATATGCCTTCATCTGATGAATTCCTTGAAAATACGGCGTTCTACGCCTTTTTCAAGTCTTTCCCATGATGATCATCGTGGGGCTTCCTGATGCTGCGGTGCGTGAATCCTCCCAGCGAGTGATTTCCGCTATTGAAGCCTCTGCACTTTTTCTGGCAGATGGCGTGAAGACTGTAAATCTGGCTCCAGCAGATTTGAAAAAGGAAGGCCCGTCCTTCGACCTGCCGATTGCCCTGGCGATGATCGCAGCGTGTGGAGACAAGCCATTTGATTGCGAGGACTGCTGCGTAGTGGGGGAACTGGGACTGGATGGTGCCGTACGTCCTGTGAAGGGCGTGCTTTCCATCGCTCTGGAAGCGAAGCAACGCGGGCGTCTACGAGTGATCGTTCCAGAAGCGAATGCTCCAGAAGCGGCCGTCATTGAAGGCATTCAGGTCATCCCCGTGCGGAATCTCCGCCAGGCATGGGATTTCCTGAATGGCGAGGTGATCATCCCTCCCTTCAAGCTGGATCGGCAGGCGTTCTTTGAATCTCATCGGGCTACGAGGTGGATTTTGATGAAGTGAAAGGCCAGCACTCGGTGAAGCGTGCCCTGGAGGTAGCAGCGGCTGGCAATCACAACATTCTGATGATCGGTCCTCCAGGCACCGGGAAGTCCATGTTGGCGAAGCGTATCCCTACCATCATCCCTGACATGACGGAAGAAGAGGCGATTGAAACGACCAAGATTCACTCCATTACCGGCCTTTTGGACCAGAAACGGGCTTTTCTAACGACAAGACCATTCCGTTCCCCTCACCACACCATTTCAGATGCAGGTCTGCTGGGTGGTGGGACCAATCCAGGACCGGGAGAAGTCTCTCTGGCCCATCATGGGGTGTTGTTCCTGGATGAACTACCAGAATTCCGCCGTTCCACGCTGGAGGTACTCCGTCAACCTTTGGAAGATCGTACCGTGACGATCAGCCGGGCGGCAGGTTCTCTTACTTTTCCGGCCAACTTTATGTTGGTGGTTGCCATGAATCCTTGCAGATTTGCATACGGTTGGGTCGCAATTTACAACAAGCTTGTTGTCCGGGGACAAAAGCTCATGACAACTACTTCAATTAAGCCCTCGCAGCGGTCAAATTATGCAGGTGTTCAGGCGGCTCTTCCACTCCTAGCTGAAATAACTCCAACCAGAATTGACGACTACGTGGAGGTATTACAAGCTCGTCATGTAGGTTAACTTAGGCGAACAAAGGCTTCAAATGACAGATCCAACAATTACCTGCCCAAACTGTAAAGCCGAGATTAGGCTCACCGAGTCGCTAGCAGCTCCACTTATCGCGGCCACTCAGCGTCGGTTCGAGCAGGAAATAGCCAAAAAAGATTCGGATATCGCTCTTCGCGAAAAAGGCCTAGTGGAAAAAGAGAACCAGATGGTAGAAGCGCGGCGAGTCTTAGACCAAGAGGTAGCAGAAAAAGTCGACGCCTTACTGAACCAAGAACGAATTAAGGTGGTTGCCGAGGAGTCCAGGAAGGCTAAGCTTGAGAGCGCGACAGAGCTTGAAGCTAAAACCCGACAACTTGCGGAAATGCAGGATGTTCTAAGCAAGCAAGACCTGAAGCTGGCGGAGGCCCAATTGGCTCAAGCTGAACTCCTTAGAAAGCAGCGCGAACTCGATGACGAGAAGCGCGAACTTGAACTTACTGTTGAAAAACGCATACAAGACAGTCTTGGCGAGGTGCGTGCCGCCGCCAAGCGAGAAGCTGAGGATGGGCTTAAGCTTCGGGTGATGGAGAAGGATCAGACCATCGCTTCAATGCAGCAGAAAATCGAAGAGTTGAAGCAGAGGGCCGAGCAAGGTTCTCAGCAGCTGCAGGGAGAGGTACAGGAGCTCGATTTAGAAAATACCCTCCGTGCTAAATTTCCTTTCGATTCGATTGAACCGGTATCAAAGGGAGAATTCGGAGGTGATCTTCTTCAGAGAGTCATCAGTCAATCTGGCCAGCCGTGCGGAGAAATACTCTGGGAATCTAAGCGCACAAAAAACTGGAGCGATGGATGGCTGACTAAGCTTCGGGATGACCAGCGGATGGCTAAGGCAGAGGTCGCAATTCTGGTGACTCAAGCTCTACCAAAGGGAGTAGAGAATTTCGACATGATCGACGGGATATGGGTTGTGAGTATGCGGGCAGTTCTTCCAGTCGCGACAATTCTGCGCGACGGTTTGTTACAAATCAGACTCGCGCGGCAAGTCAACGAAGGACAACAGACAAAGACAGAAATGGTTTACCAGTATCTTACAGGGCCCCGGTTCCGTCATCGCGTGGAAGCAATCGTAGAGGCGTTTTCCTCGATGCAAGAGGATCTGGATAGAGAGCGGAAGGCTATCATGAAGCAGTGGGCAAAGCGTCAGTCACAGATTGAGAGGGTTATGAGTTCCACCGTAGGGATGTACGGCGACCTGCAGGGAATTGCAGGGAAATCCCTGCTAGAAATAGAAGGTTTGAATTTGGAAAGTCTACCCGCCCCAGATGAACTGAGGAATGAAAGCTGAACAATATGTCTAAAACTACCAAATCCACGGCGGGAGTGGCAAACGCAGCTTCCAGAGGGAATGCTCCACTGCCAGCGATTCACGATGCAGCACAGCAGGCACGCAACCTGCGGCAGGTACTTCAGGACGACAAGCAAAGGATAGGATGCTTTCTGGGAGCAGGATGCCCGTTGGGAGTGTACGATGCCGCAGGAGCAAAATCCGTGGTTCTAATTCCGGCAGTCGTTGAACTTACCAAACGAATCGCCGAGGGGTTAGATGAGCTGGACAAGAGGAACAGCCCCCAATCGGGATTCAGGGGACACTGGGACGCCCTGTGCACCGAGTGTCGACCCGGAGACGGCCGCGCTCCTACAGTAGAGGACGTTCTGACAGAACTTCGGACGCTTTCGAACAGGAGGGGATCAGCGGAGATTCTCGGGATGAGCAAGCAAGATCTGGGGAAACTAGACGAGACAGTCTGCTCGCTGATCGCAAAAGAAATCAGGAAGTCTCTCCCTGATTATAAAAATGCATACCATAGATTTGCATCGTGGATTGGCGGCGTACACCGAGATCATCCGGCCGAGATTTTTACCCCGAACTATGACCTCCTTTTCGAGCAAGCCTTTGAGCAACATCCCCTACCTCATTTCGACGGCTTCGTCGGATCGCACAAGCCTTGGTTCGACCTCGCCTCGATTGAGCATGATATTATCCCTTCGAGATGGACGAGACTCTGGAAGCTGCACGGTTCTATTAACTGGGAGAAAAGCGATGAGATAGTTAACGGCATGACCGTCACTCGGGTCGTCCGGGTCACGCGCGAGGCAGAGGCGGGCAAAGTCATGATTTTTCCTTCCCACCTCAAATACGACCAAAGCCGACGAATGCCATATCTCGCTATGCTTGATCGGCTTAAAGCTTTTTTTCAAGGCAAGGATGCCCCCAGGCTTGTCGTTTGCGGATATTCATTTCTAGATGAGCACCTCAACGAAATCCTGCTTGATGGCTTGAGAGGTAACCGCAATGCACAATGCTTTGCACTGATGTATTCTGGATTAGAGGAGCATCCCCGTGTAGTCGAGTGCGCTTCGCGCCAAAGCAACCTGACGGTGATCGCTTGGGACGGCGCTGTAGTAGGTACACGGGCTGGACTTTATCGCCCAGGAACCGCTGGCGGAGCGGAACACACGCCTTGGCTGACCGAGCAGGACGCGGAACCTGGTCTCGATCCGAATCTGTTGCAGCCGCGGTCTCGTCTCGGGGATTTCCACTTTTTCGGGCTGTTTCTTGAGCAACTATATGGAGGAGAAGTCCATGACACGTAACACTCCAAGCAATCCCGATCCCTCTCGGCTGGGAACTGTCGAAGATGTTGACGGTTCGAGTGTTAGCGTTAAGCTCGCGGATACGACACCCGGAGGCCTCCTTTTCGTAAATGGAGAAGCTTACAGGGTGGGACAGGTTGGCGGATTCGTCAGAATTCCCTCCGGTTACGTCGATCTATACGGAGTTATCTCGCAGGTCGGCGCTGGTGCAGCCCCAGGCCCCCCAGAGAGCGCACCGCAATTCGGGAATAGGTGGCTGAGAATCGAACTGGTTGGCCAAGGGCGAAGGGGGATAAAGTTTGAACGAGGCATTGCTCAGTATCCTTCAATTGGCGACGCGGTCCATGTTGTAACAGAAACTGATCTTAAAAGCGTCTATTCTCCCGGGGATGAGGACGGATACGTGGCGATTGGCCGCGTAGCGAGTTCGGAATCCATCAAGGCTTATTTAGACATCAACCGTCTTGTTAGTCGACATTCTGCTATTCTGGGAAGCACAGGATCCGGCAAGTCCAATGCGGTAGCGAACCTACTTGGAGTGATCTCTGACCCGGAAAAATTCAAGTCGACCAGGGTGGTTCTGTTTGATCTTCATGGTGAATATACAAAGGCTTTCGGAGATTTGGCTCAAGTGTTCCGAATCGGAGCCGACGCTTCGGCGGGCGAGTTGGAACTAAACGTCCCTTTCTGGGCTCTGAACTTCGAGGAATTTGTCGGGATAACGATGGGATCAGTTTCCGGCACCTCGCTAGCCCTTTTGCAGGAGTGCGTGCTGAAGAGTAAGCGAGAGTCCAAACCAGCCGGTGAGGATCACGGACTTGAAGATCTGGCGATAACCGTAGACACCCCGCTGCCATTCTCGATATACCAGCTTTGGCACGATTTATACTCCCTCCAATGCGCGACGCACACGGTTAGCAAAAATCAGAATCAGACAATCGGGACTAGGGCGTATATTGAGGACGCAATTTCTCTAGAAAAGAGAATTGGCGACGCCGACAGGCTTGATCGTCCACTCTTCAGGCCCATCAATACCGATGCAAACACGGAAAAGATCTATGGTGGAGCCTACATTGACATGCCTAGATCCCACCTAGAAGTTCTGGAAAGCAGGCTCCGTGACCCAAGAATGAAGTTCTTGTTCCGGCCCGGTGATTGGGCTGTCGCAAAAGACGGAAATACTGAAGCCGATCTCGACGCACTGCTCGATTCCTGGATAGGTCTCGATAGACCCATCTCCGTTTTCGATCTGTCGGGGATACCTACGGGTATAGTGGACGACATCGTCGGTTCAATCCTTCGCATCCTGTATGATTCTCTTTTCTGGGGAAGACTATGTCCAGAGGGGGCAAGAGAAAGACCCTTGTTGGTCGTTCTCGAGGAGGCGCACGTTTATCTCAGCTCACAATCAAAGAGCAGAGCAGCTACGGCCGCCCGGCGGATTGCCAAAGAGGGGAGAAAATATGGCGTTGGACTGATGCTCGTAAGCCAGCGTCCTTCAGAGATTGATTCGACCATCCTTTCCCAGTGTGGAACAGTAGTCTCACTGCGCCTAACAAATGATTCCGATAGAGCGCAAGTTCAATCGTGTGCATCCGACAACCTCAAGGGGCTTTTCTCGATGCTACCGGTTCTTCGTACCGGAGAGGCGCTAATTGTGGGGGAAGCTGTGAATATGCCGATCCGCGCCCTAATAGACCGACCTGCGAAAGGTCGGCGACCGGATAGCGAGGATCCCATGGTGGTAGTCCCGAAAGACGCAGATGGAAGGCGCATTAGACCCGGGGGCTGGACGGAGAAAGGTAAAGTGGAAGATTACAAACCAATAGTTCGCGCTTGGCGAAAACTTGATTCTGGTCTAGGAACTCCTGATCGGAAAGACCGTCAGCCTCCAACAAAATAATAAAATAAAATCATGCAACGCCAATCTGTAAGTTCTAGCAATCTCAGCGCCATCGGCTACGATGCGGAATCTCAAGTTCTTGAAATCGAATTTAAGGACGGAAAAGTTTACGCTTATTCAAACGTACCTGAATCCGAGTATGACGCGCTCATGAGCGCCGCTTCGCATGGCAAGTATTTCAGTGCAAACATTAGGAACAACTATTCCTTTGAAAAACTCTAGGATCAAGAATTTGGGCCCAGTTCTCGACATATGGATACCATAAGCGGTAAGGCCAACCGCGTGAATTTACTCAAAATCGCACGTATTGAACCAACGATGGCATAATCGCTTACGTTGCCTCTCATAAAGAATTTTATAGATCGGGAGTGTCAAGCCGAAATAGACTGTAGCCAACCGTTCCTGAAGGGGATGAAGGATTGGGCTTCCCGATTAAAAAAACTTTCGATGTTCACGACGTATGGTTCCAGATAAATAACAAGATGATCTGAAAACGTGATCCTCTCAACAACGCACCAAGTAAACATAACTCGGCGCGTTGACTTTCTAGGCATAGCTTCACAAATAAATTTGCTGGAACCCATAATGAGGAACCGATTTGACGATGCCAAATTAGCATGGAATCAGAGCCAGATTCCGGTTATCCTTCGCAGGAGAAAGATATACGGGCAAAATACCAAAATCAGAATTCGACTCCCAAAGCGGGGCGACCATTACAAACTGTTAAAAGGAGATAACAAATCTAATCATAATCCGGTGTTCTTTGAAAAAGGGGGATTTTGGGAAGTTCCATACGGGCGACTGAACTACCTCGTGGAGACCCTAGCCAAATTCTATGGCAAGGTGATTTTGATGCAGCCAGTGAGAGAAAAGCAGGTCTGCGCTAGAGCTTGTATGCAAGCGCAGGGTTTTGAATGCGAGTGTAGCTGCTTGGGCGAAAACCATGGGTCAGAAAATATGGATTCATCCTGGTATGAGGTCGATGACACCTATGCAGTCCGTCATGGCCCGGAAATTGTTTCATTGAAAATTATTTCCGCAAAGGCCCATACGTGAATACATTATAGGATTTCATACCGCAAATACCTGTTCTGAGGTTGCTCAAGTTTAAATGTCGCAGAGGAATCGAGCTTGGTCTTGGTTTTGAGCACGAAGCTTACGGCTCAATACCATATTGAGTGCTGGCCTCAACTTAACCATTAGCACTCCACAGGACATAAGTATCAGCCGACTGTGTGTGAAGGAACTTCGCTCTGTTGAGCTAAAATGGCGAAGATCAATAGTCGATAGGATCTGGTGATTCTATGCTTCTCCCGATTCCAAGCTAAAGCTTGTCGACAATTTTTTGACCAGCTAGTGTAGGGAAGGACTATATTCTCTGAGTGCAGTCTGTTTCTAATGTCGAGTCGCGAAACGTCGCTGTTCAACGCAATGAGGAATAGAATTCTTGGTTGATCCAGTGCGACAGCCATAGACAAGGAGCGTATCCTGCTAAGAACGCCCAAGTAAACGTATTTAGCCCCATGATAAACGAATTCATCAAATGGAATAGAAAACCAAAAATAAGGAAAATAATCACGTAAGGAAATGGCAAAAACAAAGAGAAGGGGAAAAGGCTCTCAAATGCGATGACAATGAAAGAAGTTATTATTGTGAATTTCCTTCGTTCGACCATAAAACGCCAAAGATGCCTGTTTCCGTATGACTGCGAACGTATGATCAACATCAAATCTTCACCAGTCCACCAACTTGACTGAAACACCCGCAGCCAGCTAGGCGTGGCGTAGGCAAGTGCTACTTGAATAGCTAAAAATACCAGCGCACAACCTTGAACGAACTTCGAGTCGATGCAGAGAGCGATCCCTGCAACAATTATCGTGTTACTTGCTATCTGATCCGCTCCGTTTCCGCCCAGCCTCCCCCTCATGTTTATCAGAATAGAAGTCACACCGATCAAAAGGCAGATAAGGCCAGCAGCAAAGTAGTTCGATGCATTAAGAAACAAGCCGAAAATACAGACAACCCTCAGAGATAGCAGGAAGATAAAATTTGGATATCCGTAGAGAACTCGGCAAAATTTTCCCAATGTTCCGTTGCATGTATGCTTTGATCGCGCCGATGCCGCTACCCAAGAGAATATGCCATCGTCGCGAAAATGAGAAAGAAGACGTATCGATTCCAGCGTTGATATCAAAACACATACTCCAGAGAGCAAAGCTGCCAAAAGAAGCAAAGCACCTCTGTTATCTATCCAATGCATCAAATGGTGTGCCAATTTGACTGAAAGAGAATTTCACAAGTGTTCGATTCATCTTGAAACCCTCGCTCAGCAGTGAAAATAAACTGTACGAAGTTAGCCTGCTTCCGTCCTTTCATGAGGGCACTAGAATGGTTCAGAACGGTCAGATAAGATAAGCACATGTGCTTGATTTCATCGGCGTCGCGAAATGTAGCGATTTCCCTATAAAGATCCAAAACCATCTTGCGAAGCTTCTGGTGTGGATTCCATATCAAATTTCCTCTATTCTGATTGTAATCAAAAAGCTCTTTCCATGTAGAAACGTCACCTTCGCAGCTGGCGGTACGGGCGAAAATCTTGACGTCGTAAGCAATTGGCCGAGGTGCAAAAAATCGGAATCCGGGAAGAATCCGGAAATAGTCATATCTCCCTAGCGAAACTCGATCAAATTGCACCAAGGCAATAAGTACAACCCAAATTAGCATAAGGGATCCTAAAAACATCTCATGCGGCTCCGCCATTTACTTCGCAAACGCCAGTTTTCGATTAGAGAGAAGATCGGCTGAAGACAACGCGCAATCAGGAACAAAAGCCAGCTTGGTTTTGTAAAACTCAACCATTGCGGCAACATTCCCTTGGGCCGTATAATGTCCACCATCCGGATTTCCTTCAAAGTTAGCTACATCGTTTCCATCCGGGTTACCTTCGAAGTCCCCTACGTCTCCTCCTCCGTGGTAACCTTGCAACGACACATAGCGAAATGAATCTACCGCAATGCGATAGCTGGATACTTCACCTGACACTTTCTCAAGTTCAATGACTTCATCTTCATTTATAACAGGCAGTTGATTAGTAGATTTATTCATCTAGATAATTATTAGATTAATTGAGGCTAGAATTTTGTATTTCAGATTGTCAATAATTTTTTGAACAAATGATTTAAAGACCAGCATAACAGCAAGCGTTATAACAAGCATACATCGGCGAGTGTAGCTTGAATCTTTTTCTGATACCGGCGGGTGATCGCGTGCTCCTCGTTCTCCCAGCTCGTCCAGCTGCACGGATCCACTCCCGCCAGCCGCGCCGCGTCCTTTACGCGCAGGCCTCGGGCGCGGCGGAAGGACACCAGCCTTTCGGCGAAGGTCGAGGGAGCGGGAAACGGATCGTAGCCTAAAAACCGGATGATTTTCTCGCCCTGGTGAATGGCTGGGTTGCTCCGGTTGCTTTCCCAGTTCCAGATGGTTTCCTTGCTGGTTCCGAAAATGGCTGCCAGCGCTTTCTGCTCGATGCCCCGCCTGAGGCGGACGGCGCGTATGTGCTCGCCGATGGTCGTCAAGACTGCTGGCGTTCTCGCTGGCGGAGGCATTTTAGCCGTCAAAATCATTTTGTAAAATGGCACCGCATATATGCGAATTTAAGGATCGTTCAGTTATAATTTACAACAAGCTTGTCTGCCAGAAACAAAGCTCATTATTGCCGCCCCGCTATAACCGTTGCGATTACTTCGATTGAACATTCGGTGCAGTCAATCATGCTGGTATTTAGAGTGCTCCTGCGCTTCTAATTGAAAATAGCTTCAACCAGAATTGACAACTAAGTGGAGGTATCGCAAAATCGTCATGTATTCTAACCTGGTTAGACAAATGATCAAAATGACAAGTGCGACGGTTATCTGCCCAAATTGTAAAGTCGATCACGATCACCGTCTCTAATAATTGTGTTACCGATCAAGGATATATGAGTTTTAACCTTTTCAAGAAGCTCCTCTGTTTATCGCCATCGCAGATGCCATGCATGTGACTAGGACTGTATGATAGTGAAGCAAAAAGTGGCGGCGATTGGGGTCATCTTCTCCAAACAATAAAGAAAGTGCTCCGTATGGGGGACATGGAAGTGCGCCGTCTTTCATTCTCGCATCGAGAAAGTCTTTATAGAGTAATTTTTCGGAATCCGTTAAATTCGACTGAAGGCAGCATCGGGTCATTATCATTTCTGCTGCAATGTCAAAATTCCCCTCACTGAGATACATTCGTGTCCAAGGTAAACAATTTTCAAGAAGATATCTCTCAACGCTCTCTGGCAATCGGGAGACTCCACATCCGTAATTTGTCATATAAAAAACGGTGTGGGTTATCCCGTAAGCCGCAGGTTCGGTAATAGTCCAGGGAGAGTGGCATTTACTTAGCCAAGTCCGATTAAAGGTATTCTCCATTTCCGATTCAATATTACTTATTATGCTTAATTCATCAAGGCCTGCCAATAAATCCAAGCGCCTCCAAGCGAGCATGTCGGTTTGATAGTATCCGGGTGTACTGACCAACTGATAAATTTGATTGTTCAATGTTTTGTTCTCATATCCCTCGCGATATAATGTGGCATATAAAGATAACATTACGAGCAGGTCGGGTCGTTCCTTGAGAATATCGACTAACAGGTTACCTTCCTGAAGTTGGTTCCAAGAGAAATCCAAAGCCTCCTTCCAGACTGGATCCGAGGAAAGATGAGGTAAACCTGACAAGAGCGAAGCAGTAAGTGTCAACTCACCCAGAGGCTTCAATAGCTCTACTATGCGCGTATTGTTGGCACTTTTATCTAGGCGGAATCTGGATAAGTCTTGAAAAATCCAGTCTCTGGATGAGACAAATAGGTCTGAATATGACACAGAGTTAGTTCAATCTAAAGAATAAATAATCAGCTATGTAATTTCAAATCTGGCTAATATATAAAATTATTACATTTCTAATGAAATTAGATTTCGGAAAAATGCCAATCAAAGCGGCAACAAAAATTGACACCAGAGCCTCCTTGCATGTATGTCTTTTTCGATGCAAGAAGGTCTTTCTCCTCCTGGGTAAGGGCTTCATGATTCCCAACAGAATGGAATTTTAGAAATGCTGTTCTTTCAGCATCTGACATAGCATTTAGGTCGAAGGTCATTGTCACCTTCACGCCATCAGAATCCTTAACAACGACAGAAAAGCCTTTTTCCATAATAACTCCTTTACTTAAGAAATGTGAGAAGACAGTTTAATTAAGACAATATGAACCCTATCATTGTAGCCTTGATGTTGTCAATATTATTTCTGTTGTGGGATGAATCGCGGGTAGCGGTAACACATTAGCCGGCGTAATGGGGATTCTGGGGGAACTGCGATTGCTTTCACAGTTCCAGATGGTCTCCTTGCTGGTTCCGAAAATGGCGGCCAGCGCCTTCTGCTCGATGCCCTCGCCAGGCGGACGGCACCTGTTCTTCCAGAAGACGATTTCAGCGAATTAAGTAAGGCTATTGGACTGGTAACACATGGAATTGGCGTAGGATCGTTCGTTTACCTGCGACGAATATTTGAACGCTTAGTCGAAAATGCCCGTGCAGAAGCGAAGGATGACTCCACATGGGATGATGAGGCTTTCAGTCATGCCAGAATGGAAGAAAAGATCCAGATGCTTAGGTCCAAGCTGCCCAGTTTTCTCGTGGAACAGCGAAAAGTTTACGGAATTTTAAGCAGAGGCATCCACGAGCTGAGTGAACAAGAGTGCTTAGACAACTTTCCTGTAGTTCGGAACGCCATCGAAATCATCCTCGACGAGAGAATCTACCAAAAAGAATTGAAGGACAAAACAGATCTGACAAGACGGCTCCTTACCCCTAAAGCCTCTTCTTAGGAATGCTTCTGTTTTCCCCAAGAGGGAGACTTGAACTACAATCCTACACTACCAACTCCTTTTTAATTTCGAGCCGAAGCTTCTTATAGGCCGCTTTACTCCCAAGGATTAGAGCGACCAATTCGGTCGCGTATTTGCCGTATTCCTGATTTTGTGCATGAGATCCTGTTCCTCCTCTTTCGACGTTTAATTGAGGATACAAATAGGTCTTCGTCCCCTTGTTTCCAGTGAAAAAGTTACGGCTGATGAAAGAGGTTAGTTCTTGAACTTTAAGGTGAAATGATGCGGCTACTGGTTGGATTGCAGAGCTGAGGAAATGATTTTCTGTGAGGTTGCAAAACTGTTCGATTTCTGAAAGGAGATCCCATTGTGTATCGGTGCACGAATGATCAGCACCTATACGCTCAAAGGTATCGAGCACGTGGGCCTCGCTAGCTAAAGCCAGAAATCTTTTTGCCAATTCTTGATCATGGGTGAATTCAATTTGTTCCTTGGTGTTTGTCTCTTTTAAAGCAGAAAAATCCTGCGCCCGTTTCTCGGAAATGGTGTGCATGTAGTGATAGAGGAGACCCAATCCGATCAAGATGGAGCCGTAGAGCTGATCATTGGGAAGGTGATCAGACAGCCTAAAGACTTTTCCGAAAAAAGCAGTAACCAGCGTTTCCCAAAGTGGCGCGGCCATTAGGGTCAGCCCGCCTCCGACCACTGAAGCGGTTATGCGGTTGTGAAATTTCGGCCACAGCAGACGTTTAACGATTCCTAAAAACTCTTGCACGGAAGGCCCATCTTAGCACTGCGCCACGATAAAGGGAACACCTTATTGCCTCATGGACTGCAATCATGACCGAGCAGCCCTCCCTTTCTCTTTTTTCCAACAATTTCCGCCGAGTTCGCTGGAAATAAGCTCTTTCCAATTCTAGATTTCATTGACGTCTCCTCATTTCGCCCAGAAACTATCTGTTATTCGCAGCATCGAAAAATGAGAGTCTCTGAATTATACAACTTGGGAAGGAATCAGAGTTCTCTCGATTTCCTTGATATCAATTTGGCCACCGATATTCCCGTGTTCCTAGACGCCTCGGCCATCCGCTCCCTCCAGATACCGTGGGGACATGAGCTTCGGGCGATATTAGACGACTTCTTCGGTTTGGTCCTCCGTTGCATTAGAGAAGGTAGGGACGACGACGCACAGCGGCTTCTGGCTTCACTTAGTGAGAGTAACGAATACCGTCTAGGCCTTTCCGCAGGCCGATCTCAGGGGTATGCCTTTGGGACAGAATCCGCTGAGAACGTATGGAGCGCCCTTACCGATGAGGATGGAGAGGTGGCGGATTTGCTCACAACAATCGAGGATTCGATTCTTTTGGTTCGAGGCGTTGGGAGCGACATGGTGTCAGATGCGATCTGCAACATTTTGCGGGGGCCATTCATTCGCTTTACCCAAGATGCTTGTGTCTACTACGGAATCCCACTAACTTCCGAGGTTCATTCTGGCCCAATCTGGAACTTAGAGAGGCACTGCTGGGAAGAAACATTGGTGGACCTGCCAGTCCACGACACCTTTGGGAAATTCATTCTCGTCCCCAAAAACATTGTTAGACACAAAGTAACTTGCAACTCTCATAGCTACTACCGCCATTTCCTGCTACCCGTGATGGGGCGGCATGAGGTCGCTTCTAGAACTTCAATTGTTCAGTATCGACGTAATAATCAGCCGTTTGTGACCAAAAAGGACCTAATGGAAAAATATGGGGCGGACAAACTGGCCGTCGTCCAGCAAACCAAACGATACCCTGAAGCTTTGCAGGCTTACAAGCGGACAGTAGGGGCCACCCCCAAGCCGCCGCTCACTCACAACGAAGTTTCCGATTGCGTTCATGAGGAACGGACCAACTGGCAAGATTTCATTGATGAGCTAGAAGCACTTCCCACAGGGCAAGAACATGCGAGCGCATATGAGGACCTTATCGAACGGATTTTCAGCGCCCTTTTCTATCCTTCACTCTGCTTTCCTAGCAAACAGGTGGATATTCACGACAGACGCAAGAGGATCGACATCACTTACGCCAACGAGGCTAAATCAGGATTTTTCTACTGGATCCAAGCCCAGTTCCCGTCCCTTTTCATCATCGTTGAATGTAAAAACTACTCGGGGGAGGTAGCAAACGCGGAGGTAGACCAACTCGCTGGACGGTTCTCGCCATCTAGAGGCCAAGTTGGATTACTCGTCTACCGAAGTGTTTCGAATCGACCGCGCCTAGAAGCCCGCTGCAAAGACACCGCTGTCGATCGAAGAGGCTGGATAGTCAGCCTGAGTGATGAGGACGTCATCGCCTTGATCCGTGAGAAAGAGCGAGAAGAGAACGTCAACACGCTTGATGCGGATGAAGTCCAGCCCTCAGATTTTACCAAATCCAAATATACGCGCCTTCGAGAAAAGATGACAGCGTTGGTCAACTAATTGAATTGCGTGAGAGCTTCAAGCTCGGCTCGTGTGATGCCGTATTTCTGGGTTATAGTTTCGAACATGCCGCCAAGAACCACGTCGCTCAGCGCTGCCCCTTGGGGTCCAAGCATAATTGTCAAAACTTGGATACCTTTCTGGTCCAATTTCTCGTTCCACTGATCAAAAGCCTCGGGCGACTTGGCAAGCCCTTTCAATTTCTCCATAAAGGAATTGATGGCGGACATCGGAGCGCCCTTCTGCTGAAGCGCGGCCTGAATTAAGTGAGTTTTGCGAAATTCTTGGATCGGAGCACTCATAGAAAGAACGCGCCATTCTATCAAATCCGACGACCGAGTCAATAGAGAGGCCCAGAAGCTTTCTAATCGCGAAAAGCATTTTCTCTTTACCCGATACGGCGGCGACCTGAAGCTTATCTTCATATGGATAGTGGACTCTGGCAGCAAAGTATAACGGAAACGTCCTGCCCGCCTTGGCCGTGCCCTGTTTGCCAGAGAGGAATTTTGGCTCTGGTAGAGGACTCTCTGGTCTTCAAGCAAACGCGCGAGTCAATACGTGCGGAAGAGCATCCCCAAGATTGGGACCCAGGACTTGTTGATTACGCATTCACGGCATGGGCAGCCTGTGGAATCTGCGGTCAGGAAGTTTCCCTTAGCGGAAATGGAGGACTCATTCCCAACTACGAAGAGGTTGAGGACCACCCTCACGGCGGCTATGAGTCTTTTTTAGACGGCTTCTTTCTCAAACACTCCTACCCCGCCTTGGAGCTCTTCCCGATTCCCGAGAAGTGTCCTGAGAGTGTCGCTAAAGAGGTAATATCGGCCTTTGAGCTTTATTGGATTTACCGCCCAGCATGTGCAGGCCGCCTTCGCGTCGCACTCGAAGCGTTGATGGATCACTTAAACATCCAGAAGGAGATTCCTACAAACAAGGGTGGAATGAGGGAACTGAGCCTGCATCAAAGAATTGAGGCCTATCGTGTCATCGAACCAATCTTGGGCGGTAACCTGCTAGCTTTGAAGTGGTTGGGAAATACTGGCAGTCATTCCTCGGTAGTGTCCAAAAGAGATATTTTGGACGCTTTCGAGGTATTCGAGGATGCTCTTGCTGAGATCATCGACAAGCGGTCCGAGAAAATGGCCCAGCTTGCCGAACGCCTGCGTAAGAGGCACGGAAAGTAGGGACGAAGGCATCGAAATCCCGCCTCAAAATAGGGCACAATGTGAAGATGTCGTATCCTATTTTAAGGTAGCCATCCAGTCGCATTTCTTCCGGCAGGCAATAATGACGCCAATGATCGATATCAACCTAGCTCGACCTTGCGAGCAGAGCCTGAGCATACCGCTGTCAAAAATTCGCATACTCATGAAGACCGAATTAGCTCTCTTACACGTCCTAAGCCTTCGCTTTCAGAGTTCCTTTTGGATCCGGAAGGGCAGCATGGGCAATGACGCTTAATATTTTTTCTTTAGAGCGAGGGGTGATCGCGTGCTCCTCGTTCTCCCAACTCGTCCAGCTGCAGGGATCTACTCCCGCCATCCTCGCCGCGTTCTTCACGCGCAGGCCGCGCGCGCGGCGGAAGGACACAAGCCTCTCGGCGAAGGTCGAGGGAGCGGGAAACGGATCGTAGCCGAGGAACTGTATGACCTTGCCGCATTGGGGAATCCTGGGAGAGTTGCGATTGCTTTCCCAGTTCCAGATGGTCTCCTTGCTGGTTCCTAAAATGGCGGCAAGTGCCTTCTGCTCAAGGCCGCGCTTGAGGCGGGCGGCTCGTATGTGGTCGCCGACGGTGGTCAAGAATGCTGGAGTTCCCGATGGCGGAGGCATTTTGGTCTTCAAAATGATTTTGTAAAATGGCACCGCATATATGCGCTTGCCACACCATTGCAGCTACAATTTATAACGAATCGAGATCACGCAAACAACGCACGATCCATTGACCGATATTGAATTGCTTCCAAAATATCTTGAGAGCGAATCATTTCCGATGCTCCGAGGTCTGCCAAGGTGCGGGCAACTTTTAGGATGCGATCATGCGCTCGGGCGGAAAAATTCATCTGTTCCATCGCATGTTCAAGAAAGGCTGTACTCTCTGTATCCAGTCGGCAATGGGTGCGCACCATTCTTGGTGTCATTGCCGCGTTGGTCGCGGCATTTGAGCGTTGGAAGCGCTTTGACTGAATATTCCTTGCTGCAATGACACGGCCCCGGATGCAGGAGGATCGCTCTACCTTATTAGAGTCTGAAGTCAGTTCACGGAAATCTACCAACGGCACCTCAACGTGCAAATCGATTCGATCCAGCAAAGGACCCGAAATTCGCTGACGATAGGACTCTATCTGACGTGGCGAGCATCGACATACTCTTTTAAAATCACCGTAATAGCCACAGGGACATGGGTTGACCGCTGCAACCATCAAAAATCTCGCCGGAAATGTGAACGAACCAGCAGCCCTAGAAATCGAAACAGTACCATCCTCCAAAGGCTGACGAAGAACTTCTAACGTCTGACGGCGGAATTCAGGCAACTCATCAAGGAACAAGATGCCATGATGGGCGAGAGAAACTTCCCCCGGCCCCGGATTGGTACCGCCACCTAGCAAGCCCGCATCGGAAATGGTATGGTGGGGAGCCCTGAATGGACGTGTAGTTAGGAAGGAGGATCTGCGGGAAAGAAGGCCTGTAACAGAATGGATTTTTGTCGTTTCGATCGCTTCGTCTTCCGTCATATCGGGCATGATGGTAGGAAGTCTTTTTGCCAGCATTGATTTCCCTGTGCCCGGTGGGCCTACCATGAGAATGTTGTGACCTCCCGCAGCTGCGACTTCCAATGCACGCTTGACGTGGTATTGTCCTTTCACTTCCTCGAAATCAATCTCATAGCTCCGGTGGGATTCAAAGAAAGCGCGGCGGTCCAAATGGAAAGCGGGAATGATGAGGTTTCCGTTCAGAAAATCCCAAGCCTGCCGCAGGTTCCTGATAGGAAATACTTGAATACCTTCGATGATCGCTGCTTCTGCCGCGTTGGCCTCCGGCACCAGAAGGCGAAGACGGCCTCTGGACTTTGCCTCAAGGGCAATGGATAGGACGCCCTTGACCGGACGGACAGCCCCATCGAGTCCGAGTTCTCCCACTACGCAATAGTCGTCAGCAGTAAAAAGTTCCTTGCCGCTGGCGGCGACCATCGCGAGCGCGATTGGAAGATCGAACGAAGGCCCTTCTTTTTTGAGATCTGCGGGAGCCAGATTGACTGTCTTGACACCATCATCGAGATAAAGTCCAGAAGCCCCTATCGCAGAGGTAACTCGCTGTGAGGATTCCCGCACGGCTGCATCTGGAAGCCCGACGATAACGATGAGCGGTTTATCCGAACCGCGAGCGTTGACTTCGACTTCCACTTCCTGAGCGTCGATGCCGCGCAGAGCGGCAGAAAACAGGCGGCTAATCATATGATTAGCAGATCATAGGTTCACAAAGGATTCTGGCAAGGCATTTGGGTGTCATCTGGGGAGTTCAACAGGCTCATCACCCGTTCGACAACCAGCCGGGTGATCGCATGTTGGCCTCGCTCCCAGCTCGCCCAGCTGCACGGGTCGACTCCGGCGAGTATCGCCGCATCCTTTATCCGGAGGCCCCTCCTGCGGCGGAACATGATCAGTCTCTGAAGCTGCTATGCTCCAAACATTCCCTGAAAGCTACAAGTTCGTAAAATCCCCTAACGAGGTTAAATTCAATCGCCTTGGTCGACTGATTGGCAATGCTGTTCCTGTAAACTTAGGCTATGCAATAGCAGAAACACTCATTGATCATGTTAGGCACTATCGCGGAAAGCGACCAACCTCCGCTGCCTCACAGAAGCGTTCCATCTGAAACGCCATCATCCGTCGTCTCAAAGAGTTGCTGGCCCAAGACACAGTTCCAAAACGAGTAGCAGGTATACGACGGTGGTAGCGTGCCAGTTTGCTGGGAGCAGCGCGACGAGTCCGGTGGGTCGGGTGGCGCGGTCAGCAGTTCGAGGATGATATTCAGATAGGCGTGGGGTTTGTGGCCGTGGCGTTTGGCGCTTTCCATAATGGTGTAGAGGATGGCGCTGCCGTCCCTGGTTAGTTTTGGCGACGCTTTTGCATAGCAGATTGTTCCGCCTTTCGGCCGCGGGCCACCACTTGATTCCCGATAAAGACGACCGGGAGTGTGAGGTCGCCATCAGTCATGTGAAATTTTGAATGTTGAGCGAAATCAGCCGCGTCCTGAAGCTCCTCCGAAAGCGGGAGGTTCAAGGAGACAGTTATAAAACGCTGCCCACCAACGTCGTGGGTGTTGAATTGCATCTGGGACATGCTAGCAGGTGGTGCATTGCAGATTTTGAAGAATCAATACCGGAAATGTTCCAATTGAAACTGTAGCCGAGTAGTTTTCGACTTCCCACATTGCCACGGCCAGCTCGATTCTCGTTCCAACAAGTTGAGTTTGATTTGAGCCGACATGACAAGGACTCTCCTAGACAGTGTCTGTAGTCTTAATTTTGGAGACCTCCACGTCGCAAGAGGTTTTGTAACTGGAATTCTCGGAGAACTGCGATTGCTTTCCCAGTTCCGGATGGTTTCCTTGCTGAATGCGAAAAGAGAGGCCAGCGACTTGGGCTCGATGCTCAGCGCTAGGCGGGGGGCCTGTAGGTGTTTGCCCACGGTCTTCAATGCTGCGGGCGTTCCCAATGGCGGAGGAAGAACAACAGCAACTTCTCAATTAGAATTTAGACTTGAAAGGATCCTCAATACAAATTCAATCAGCAGTCTGCCATGCCAAAAAAACGAGTAGCCATACCGAAAGCCACAGAGAAGCGAATTTTTCAGCAGTTCACCTCGCGCTGTGGCTTCTGCATGGAAGCAGAGATTGCTAGTTTACAGGTTCATCACATCGACGAAGACCCATCAAATAACAGTCTCGATAACTTGTTTGTTATTTGCGGCAGTTGCCATGGCAAAGTTACAGGAGGGGTTATCACGGAGACTGATGTCAGACTACGGAAACGGCAGATCGAATGGGTACCGAATCTCCCGTCGACACATCCTGCCTATGCACCTGTCTCTGCCGTTTCGGTTCAGAATTCCAATATCGGTGGAGACGTCGCACAGCACATAACAAAAATCACCACTACCAAGGCACCTAAAATTGCACATCCTCCTGGCTCTATCGGTGCTGACCTCCGCATGAAGGGTTACATAGATTACTTGCTCACCAGATATTTCAGCCACCGCAAAGCCGACGTTTCGTTTGGCCAACGCACAAAGTTTTCTCACGCCGAGATACACACAACGATTCAGCGCGAGTTTGGTAGCAAGACTTTTTTCATTTCTACTTCGCGTTTCACTGATCTAGCTCGGTTTTTGCAAGGGCGCATTGATCGCACAATTCTAGGGAAAACTAATTTAAGTAGAGGCATCCGCAATTATCACTCCTTCAATGAGCACCCCATGTAACCTGAAAGCTAATGAGAGACTGTGGCTCAGTTTTGATTATTTCGAGTTCGCTCCCGCGTTGATATGCGAGACCTTCAACAGAATCTGCAATACCATGCCATACACAATAGGGTCTTACGAATTTACCACTAAGGGAGAGATAACCAAGCGATGTCAGGACATCAGAGATCGAACGCCTGACGGAATGAAAGTAACCGAAGAGGAGTTCGCATTTTTGATATCTCTATTCAAACATCACGATGGATGGCATGAAAAAGCCTATCCGGGAGTGGAAGCAATTTCCACTGAAACTACCGAACACGGAACACGTGGATTCGTCTTAATGAGACTTAATGAAACTAAGTCAATCCATATTAGCTACCCGCACGCTATTAAGCTAATCCCTACTGGGGCAAAGCTGACTCCACAAAAACTTATAGATTACAAGGCTGCTGCAAGAACCGCTGTTCAAGATCAAGTTAGAGAGTTTCGAGATTTCACTTTAGCGAATGACGCATCTTGTTCAATCAACAAAACTCCATTGATGCGGGGTAATTGCGATGTCCACTATTTGCCGCCGGATACTTTTGAACGCATACTTTTCAATTTTACTTCGGAGCACAACATCAAACCTCTAGACGTGGCCGTCGATTCTTGCGACTCAGTGGCTAAACTCCATGATGAAAAGTTACTAAATGCGTGGGCGGCATACCACAGACAACACGCTAAGTTACAATTACTCTCACCGGATGGACGAAGACACCTTCCAAAATCCCCTACAGATTGGAGCAGTGTGCTGTAACACCTCTATCCAAGGATTGCTTTCACACTACAGTAAGCAGGGCTCGGTCGCTTTCAGAGGCAGTGCTGGTGGGAGCGCACGGTCGATTAGGGCTTAACGGAGCAATGTTGAGTGGAAGACCCGTCCAGCAAGAAGGATAACACTACTGTGAACACGCCTACAGCCGTTGAACTACGCGCTATGAAAACACCGCGCAAAACTTGATTGCCCGACCCGCGCCGAAATCAAATTCAAAGGCTTCTTGAACCAATATGAAATCCAATACCGAGAAGCGACTTTACTGTGCAACGATTTGGATCGACGGCACCGATCAAGCAGGAAAGCGGCTTACAGTCTGCGCCGAGAGCCTTACTGAAGCCAAAAGGCTACTCGAATTGGAGCATGGAAATGGAAACGTTTTTGACGTACACAACCCACGAGAGGCAGACGAACCCCGCTGAATCCCGGATTTCATGCCGCAAAAATGCCATTAGCCCGCTTGATGAAATATATCAGAAAGAGCAGACATTGGTGAGGAACGCATTTATCTTTTCCTCATACCGACGGGTGATCGCGTGCTCCCCGTTCTCCCAGCTCGTCCAGCTGCACGGGTCTACTCCAGCAAGACGAGCGGCGTCCTTCACGCGCAGGCCCTGGACGCGGCGGAAGGACGCCAGCCTCTCGGCGAAGGTCGAGGGAGTCGGGAACGGATTGTAGCCTAGGAATCGAATCACTTTCTCGCCTTGGTGAATGGCTGGATTACTCCGATTGTTTTCCCAGTTCCAGATGGTCTCCTTGCTGGTTGAGAAAAAAGAGGCCAGCGCCTTCTGCTCGATGCCCTGCGCCAAACGGGCGGCGCGTATGTGGTCACCGACGGTATTCAGGACTGTTGGAGTTCCAGCTGGTGGAGGCATTTGAGCGTTGAAAACGATTTTGTAAAATGGCAACGCATATATGTCCATGTGGCTTCTACGGTGATCTTAAAAGAGAATGCCGTTGCTCCGTCCGTCAGATTGAAAATTATCGGCAGAAAATCTCCGGCCCCTTGTTGGATCGCATCGATCTGCATGTGGAAGTGCCGCTAGTGGATTTCAAGGAGCTTTCCAACGGAGCCACCGGAGAAAAATCCGATGTCATCCGCGAACGCGTGCTGGCCGCCAAGCAGATCCAACTGGAGCGTTTCAAAAAAGCCTCAAACACCACCAATGCAGCCATGGGTTCCCGTCAGGTGCGCCAGCACTGTGCTCTGGATGCGGAAGGTTCCGGCTATCTGGAGCACGCCATGGAGATGATGAATTTCTCCGCCCGGGCTCATGATCGTATCCTGAAAGTGGCACGCACGCTCGCTGACCTAGGAGGCTCACCCAACATCCGTGCGAATGATGTTCTGGAAGCCATCCAGTATCGTTCACTGGACCGCAAGTTATTCAATTAGTAGTATCCAAATATCTCTGAACACTTGAATTTCGGGACTGCCCCCGGCGTCGAATGAAAAAGTAAATGTTAATTTCCCCTATCTTAATCTTCAAGGTATGCTATGCTGTTGGGAGTGCGGTGAAGAGGTTACTGATCATTGGATGGCAGATTTAGAGAAATTCGGATTAGCGAAATCTTATGACGTAAATGGAACGTGGTGGCTTAGGTCTTAATTATAATTTTATATGTATTTTTTCTCATTGGAATTATCATTGTTGTAATTTTATTTACTGTTGAAGTAGTTGTGAAGAAATGAATTATCAGAATATGTCTAATTTCGATTTTATTGTTTTTTGTGCTATATTTTCTGTAAATGTGGGACCAAAAATTGGAACAACAGATCAAATTAACCGATTTGCGAGAGTTCTGCCTTCCATTTTTTCGGAACTTTCTCAACTAGATGATAAGCAGTTAGATAACTGGGTTTTGCGATTGAGAAATACCACTGTTAGCTATGGTGATTTGGATAAAATTGAAATTCTAGCAACAGAGTTATCCAATCAGGAAAATCAAAAATATATTGAAAGTGATGTTAATCATTCGCATTGAAAGTAATTAATATTGAATTCAAAATAGTGCCTTGCTGTAATCTCTCGTGGTTATAACACCTGCTCTGACACAAAGGTGTGGTGAAATCAGAAACTGACATCAGCAACGGCTCGGGCGGGAACTTTAATCGTGTTGTAGGGTTGCCATTTTGTAAGCGGTAAGCGGACCACCCATGCGTAGGTATAAATGTCGTAGCCAAGACGGGTTACGTCGCTTACGCTCGATGTGTCAATGGTCAAGGAAGGTTTCGAGCTTGGGCCATAGACTGAGGGTAATCGATGGCGCGACCGAGAGGGCTTTTCGGCAGCAGGGTGGGGTTGTAAGCTTCCCTCGCCCTGAGCAGATCGAAATGAGAGGATTCGGACGGGCAGAACCGATACCGAACCATGAACAAGAGTAAATTCACCGAGACTCAGATCGTCTCCATTCTCAAGGAAGCAGACGCCGGACTCAAAGTGGCCGACGTCTGCCGCAAACACGGCATCAGCCAGCCAACCTACTACAACTGGAAGAGTAAGTATGGCGGCATGAGCGTCTCAGAACTCAAACGCATCAAGGAACTCGAAGCTCAAACGCATGTATGCGGGCCCTCAAGCAGCTGCAGCCACCAGCGCTGGTCTCTCCATTGCCCTAAACGGCGGAAGTCAAAGCGATGTCGGGAAAGCGGGCGCAATCGCTTATGCTGCAAGCTGGGCGACAACGGGAGTAGGGCGATACGCTTCCGATACCGCTAACGCTTACGGAGGAGCGACTGGCGCAGCCGCAGGAGGAGCAATACAGGTCGTGGGAACAGCCGTTATCAATGGAGCAGCTAACGCGGCGATGGGCGGAAAGTTCGAAGATGGATTTATCTCTGGAGCCGTAAGCTCAGCTATGTTTGTAGGTGCGGGATATGTAGGTGCTGGCCGTGTGGTTGGAGAGATCGGCGTTCATGCAGTCGTCGGTGGAACTATGGCTGAAATTGGGAGTGGCAAATTCGCCAATGGTGCGGCATGGGCAGTTTTTGAATACCTTGCATTTGGAGCCATCACCTCTGGACTTGCTTCTCAAACCACTGGGGAGAATTTAGAAGTGCAACGTCAGGAAGTAAGCGGATGGACGGAAGAAACTGCCGAAACTTTGAGGGCTCTTGGGAACAGGGAGGCTTTGAAAAGCTGGATCGCAGACGAATTTTGGGGTTCTCTCAAGCTGGGTGGAATGGCTACAGTAGATGGTGCAGTGCCTTTCGCTGATCCATTCCAATCGGCTGAGGGCTACCAAAGCAACGAGGGTGGAGTGGAATTCTCAAAACAAGCAGGAGGTGTAGCTAGAGATGCTGCACTTATGGCAACTGGGGCTGGTATGGGGGGCGGGAGCAGGGATAAAAGAGGCTGGTAAAGAGTTTTCTCATTGGATTCCAAATAGATTTTTAAAACTCACTCAGAATAAATGGATTCAGAACTCTTTTGGTAGAAGTCAATTTAACGGAAATTATGTTTCACCGGCACGCCATTATCTTCATGATCCTTTCAGGTATCCACGCGGTTGGCGAGAATTGGGCCCGCGACTGCCTGCTGTTCTACGTCAAATTGATCGGGTTTCTAATCTTATAAAAGGTATTTTTACTGCGGGTTCTGTCTCAGGTGGTATTAGATATGCTGATTAATGTGAAAATTAAGGATAAATTGAAAAAAATATTCTATGGGGGTAAAGATCTTCGTGAATATGAAAAATCAATTATAATTGAAATATCCAAGAAGCTAAATCAGGAATCTATATTTAGAGATCAAATAGCCCAGGTAAACTTTGTGCAAAGATTTCATGAAAATAGAATGGTGCATATTTATTTTAAGGAAAATATCAATTGTTCGGTTTTTTCTAACGGATGTGTTGTTGAGATTGGTCGCGTTTATTGGGAGAATGTAAGTTCAAAAGGTGAATGCAGTTTGATTTTGAATAATGGATTACTCTCATCTCTTGAATTTTCTCATTCCCCAAAATCATGTCAATTTCTCATCCGCCGAGTAACTGTATCTGTTAATTTATCAAATGAAAAAATCCCTTCTTCTTTTGATGAATTTGAACATAAAAATTCCTCTCCCAGCTATTCTAGCGATTGCAGTTCTCCTTCCACTGGATCAAGCGGCACAGTACATGTGAACGGTTACTTCAGGAAGAACGGGACATACGTCCATAGTTATACCCGCAGAAAGTAGGAACCGGATCCACACGAAGAAGATGGGAGCATCTTCGTCTCCGGGTTCTTCTTCCGAGGGTCTTCCAACAAGCTTGTGGGGCATATTTTCAATGGTTTCTAGAAAACTCCCACCACCTCACGCATTCCATGCCTATCCTCTTCCGCATGCCTGAGCAAGTCCTGAGACAAGAGTCGCACGCTGACGATCGAGAACCTCGCGGAGGCTTTCCCGGGATGAACGTAAACCGTGTGTTCAAGGTTGTGGTGGTGACTCCCGATCAGGCCATCGGCCTCGAACCGGCGACCAAGAACTCCGAGCTGCGCTACAACGGCAGCAAGATTTCGCTCCGCCTTTGAAAGATCTAGCGCGATGCGGCCGTAGTGATACTCTTGTGCGCATCGCGCCGCCCACAATTCCTTCCACCTGCCTATACCCTCTCACCCACTGGGACCAACGACCCGCCAACTGCGATCAGATCCAAAAAAGCCTAGAGTTCTATAAGCCATAAATCCCGCACCATGACAAAAAAACCCTTTGCCTTCCGAAATTCAACGGCCTTTGCCGTGTTAATTGCGTCAACCACAGCGCTTTTCGGCTATGAATTGCCGCCACCAAAGCCCATTCCGGCAATCCCCGCGCCACTGCCGGTCGACAGCGTGCCAATGGGGGATTTCAAAACAGCGCCGGAAGTGAAGCTGGATCTGCCCATTGAGCCCGGCCCGTATCAACCGACCTGGGAATCCATCGAGAAAAACTACCCCGGCACACCTGACTGGCTACGCGAAGCCAAGTTCGGCATCTGGGTCCACTTCGGTCCGCAGGCCTCCGGCGAGAGCGGCGACTGGTATGCGCGCAGGCTCTACGTTCCCGGCACGCCCTACAACAATCACCTTAAGAACTTCGGCCATCCCTCCGAGATCGGTTACAAGGATGTCCTGCGCAAATGGAACCCCAACAAGCTCGATCCAGCCAAGCTCGTCTCGATTTACAAGGACGCTGGCGCGCGATTCCTGATCATCCAGGGCGTGCATCACGACAACTTTGACCTCTGGAATTCCCGTTACCAGCCATGGAACTCCGTGCGTCTGGGGCCCAAGCGCGATTTGCTCGGCGAGTGGTCGAAAGCGTCAAAAGCTGCGGGCATCCGCTACGGAGTTTCCTTCCACCACGAATATTCCTGGTGGTGGTGGCAGACCGCCTTCGGCAGCGACAAGGACGGCCCTAAGGCCGGCGTCCCCTATGACGGCAATCTGACCCTGGCCGACGGCAAGGGCAAGTGGTGGGAAGGTCTCGACCCGCGCCTCCTCTACAACGTTGATCTCCGTGAATACAAAGGTGTAACCGGGGCTGCCCGTTCCCCATGGAGCCCTCCACCCGCGGGCATTTTCACCCGCCATCTTGACTATGCCAAGTGGTATGCCACCAATTGGGCGCTACGCATGATGGACGTGGTTCATCATTATGATCCCGACTTCATTTACACGGATGGCACCGGTTCCCAGCCGTTCAGCGGCGACCGCTCCGGCACCGGCATCAAATGCGACGCAACCCAGCGCGTCATCGCGGATTATTACAACCACACGCTGAAAACACGCGGCAAGGTTGACACGTTCAGCATCATCAAATTCCGTGGGAAGACCAACGGCACGGTAAATACGACCGAGAGCAGTCTGCCGGGCGAAATCAAGACCGACCAGGCGTGGATCGCAGAGGCCCAAGTGGGCGACTGGTTTTACCGGCCGGGACTCGCCTATGAGTCTAAAGCAATGATCCGCAACATCGTTGAGGCGGTGTCGAGGGACGGGAGCGTGGCCATCTCCGTTCCAATTCTACCCGACGGCTCGCTCGAAGAAGCCAGTGCCCGCATGCTCAAGGAAGTCGGCGAATGGATGCGCATCAACGGCGAGGCGATCTACGGCAGCCATGCCTGGGTTGTCCTCGGCGAAGGTCCGGACGGCAAAGTCAGGCAATTGCCAGGCGGCGCACTAGGCAAGAGTCAGGCCACGTTCGGCTTCGATACCCGAGATTTCCGCTTCACGGTGGGTAAGGACGGCGCTCTTTACGCGGTCTGCATGACTGTTCCCGCACCAGGTGCCGAATTGAAAATCACTTCGCTCGGCTCCGTCGCCAACCGGCTCGGCAAGCCGGTGAAAGCGGTGACGCTCCTGGGAAACAAAGGTATGCAGCTGAAATGGAAACAAGAAGCCGACGCTCTCGTCGTCACCTGCCCGCAGGCGATGCCTTTTGCCACGGCGGTCTGCTTCAAGATTACGCTCAGGTAAATCCTTGGTTCTCCGGGCGCGCGTGTTCGTCTTTTGACGACTCGTGCGCCCGGCTTTTTTCGACATCGCATCATGCGGTTGCTCATCCTTCTCTCTCTTCTCGCGGTCTCCGTTGCCCGGGCGAAAACAGCCTAGGGCTCGACAAAATCCATTCCGGCCCCATTCCTAATCATTAAGCGTATGAAACTTCTTCCCATCCTTTCCGCGCTCCTACTCTCGGCGGCCACGCTCCAGGCTGCCAATCCGCTCTTCCCTGACCTAGCTGCAGACGTCAGCGCTCGTGAATTCGATGGCAAGGTCTATCTCTATTGCACGCACGATCAAGCCTCGGGCGGATCTTGGACAACCTATGATTTCCACGTCTATTCGTCGTCCGATCTGGTGCACTGGAAAGATCACGGGGTAGCCTTCCAGCGTTCAGACGTAAAATGGGAGAGCGATAAAAGCCTCTGGGCTCCGGACTGCATAAAACGAAACGGTAAGTACTACCTCTATTTCGCCATGCCTAGCGGCAATGCCGGCAAGATCGGCGTTGCCGTATCAGATAAGCCTGAAGGGCCGTTTACGGATCCGATCGGCAAGCCCTTGATCAGCGGGACAGAGCTGAAAGGGGGAAGAGCCATTGATCCAAACGTCTTCATTGATGACGATGGCCAGGCTTACCTGTTTTTTGGCAACGGAAGATTTCACGTCGTGAAACTTAAGGAGGATATGGTTACACGGGAGGGCGATTTGATCGCGCTAGACATTCACGACCCCGGCGAAGGCCCTTGGGTTCACAAACGCAACGGAATTTATTATCTGAGTTACCCCGCCGGAGCGTACAAGGGGCCATCTAAAAATCAGGTGATGGTTTACAGCACTGCCACCAATCCCTTGGGGCCTTGGGAGCATCGGGGCCGGATCATTTTTGACAATGGTGGCGGCAATGTCCACGGCTCTATCGCCCAGTTCGGCTCAAACTGGTATGTCTTCTACCACCGCCCGGCCAAAGGCCCAGGGCTGACGTGGCAAAGGCAAGTCTGTGCAGATTACCTCGAATACAACCCGGATGGTTCAATCAAGGAAGTGGTTCCCACGACGACTGGCGTGGAGTGGAAGCACTGACCGGAACCTCAAACCCTACACCTTATGATTGCCATCCTAATCCAATTCACTCGTGCGTCTTTCGTGAAGTTGGCCATCGCCCTGATGGCTCTTCAAATGGCGGAAGTGGCTTCCGCCGCCCCGGCTCCCGTGTATATTTTCGCCACGTTTACCGGCGACGGCACGGAGGACATGAAGCTGCGCACCTACACCTCGACAGATGCGATCAACTACTCGCTCTATTCGATCACAGGGTACGGCGGCCCGACCGGCGCGTTGCGCGATCCGAGCATCATGAAGCATACGGACGGCAAGTATTACATGGTGTTCACCGCGCCACCTTATAAAAAACCCTACGCCTACCAGAATTTTGTCGGCCTGGCGTGGAGCGCCGACCTGCAGACGTGGCACACGATGCCCAACATTTCCACGATCGGCATCCCTGGAGTGAAAGTGAGCTGGGCGCCGGAGTGGGTGGTGGATGGCAGCGGTGTTCCCAAATTCATCGTTAACTGCTCGTCCGCGAACAGCGATTTGCGGCCCTACCTATACACGGCGACCAACCGCGAGCTGACGAGATGGAGTGAGCCGGTGGACATCGGCATCGGCGCGATGCATCTTGACACCCAAGTGCTCAAGGTCGGCGACACTTGGCATTGCTTCACGAAGAGCAAATCGCTGAAGCACGCCACCGGTCCGTCCATCACCGGGCCGTGGACTTGGCTTCCGGATCGTCCAGATTGGAAAAACCTCGAAGGCCCGTGCGCGGTGCAGCTCACTGACGGCTCGTGGATGATGTGCGTGGACCCGATGTATGACGTGGCCCAATACATGACCAGCCCCGACATCAACACCTGGTCGCCGCTCATTTATTGGCCGGGGATGAGCATCGTGAAGCACGGCACCGTGATCCGTGACGACGCCTTCAATCTTCCGCCCGGCGGCGTCACAGCGACCCCGGGCAACGGAAACATGACTTTGCAATGGAATCCGTTTCCCGGCGCGACTGCCTACACCGTGAAACGGGCCTCCACCAGCGGCGGGCCCTATGTGTCCGTCGGCAAGGTCACCGGGACAAACTTCACCGATTCAAAATTGGCCAATGGCACGACCTATTATTACGTGGTCTCGATGACCGCGGGAGGAGCCGAAAGTCCCGATTCCGCACCGGTGTCGGCGGTACCGTTTGTGAACGTGGTGACGCTGGCCCATCGTTACAGCTTCAGCGAAACCAGCGGCACAACCGTGGCCGATTCCGTGGGCGGTTCAGCTTGGAAGGGCACGCTGCCGAATGGCGGAACATTCAGCGGCGGGCAGCTGCAGATGCGTGCCTCCGGCTCGCAATACGTCAAGTTGCCGGCCAGGATTTTGGGCGGCTCCACGGCGGTGACCATCGAGGCGTGGGTGACGTTTCCAACGACGCTGCCCAACAACTGTTTTTTCTTCGGCTTCGGCAATATCAGCGGCACCTCCGGCTCCGGCTACATTTTCTGCCAGCCCAAGTCGGGCCGCCTAGCGATTACGCCCACGAATCCTGCGTCTGAACAGAACACCTCGCCCAATCCTTCCGGGAATTGGAGCAACCAGACGAATCTGCATGTCACGGCGGTGTTCAACCCGCCGCGGGGGCAGATGGCGCTCTACGTCAACGGCGTGCTGCAAGCGCAAAGCAATTCGGTGACGACGCCGCTGAACGCCATTAAAAACCTGTTCAGCTACATCGGTCGGTCATTTTACAGCGGCGATCCGTATATCGACTTCAACTTGGACGAATTCCGCATTTACAAAGGCGCGTTTAGCGCGAGCGACGTCGCGACGACACAGTCGCTCGGGCCGGGCAAAGTGTTCACGCCTCCCACTGGCGCCAACCAGCCTTAACGTCTCCGCCAGTGGCCCGCTTTAGCAAAAAAGGGAAGATTTTGAAACGGGTTTATACTCTTACGGTTATAGATATTATAGCCCTAATAATGGTGTGTGGTTGTTACGTGATCCAATTGATGAAGCAGGCGTAAGCGCTCCGCCGAGCCCCTATTGAGGTGATGGTCGTAAAGGTGGTAGATGATGATCTATGACCTCTACGACCTTTATCGATCCACCTTGGGCAATCATCCCATGGATCGTCGGGGACGTCTCCTTGTTCGAAGGGAGCAACGTTAAGCTCTGCTGGATGCTTTCAAAAACAGCGGCCTCTGTTCCGCCAACTGAATGATCAGGAATTAACCGGATGCCAACGGCTTGCTCATCATGCGATCAGTTCCATGACCCTTAGCTTTCATGTTCAGCGCCGCCGTAAAGAGAATCCTTAGATCTAAGGATTCTCTTTAAGGTGATTAATAACATGAAATTACTCCAATTTTATGTCAGAGGCCACCGTAACGGTAATCCGCACCCGTGTGGTTTTTACGGCGATCTGAAGAGAGAGTGCCGTTGTTCGGTAAGGCAAATCGAAAACTATCGGCAGAAGATTTCCGGGCCGCTCTTGGACCGGATTGATTTACATGTGGAGGTGCCTCTGGTGGATTTCAAGGAACTCTCAAACGGAGCTTCCGGCGAAAAGTCAGACATGATCCGTGAGCGTGTGCTGGCCGCCAAGCAGATCCAACTGGAGCGTTTCAAAAAAGCCTCAAACACCACCAATGCAGCCATGGGTTCCCGTCAGGTGCGCCAGCACTGTGCTCTGGATGCCGAGGGTTCCGGATACTTGGAACACGCCATGGAGATGATGAATTTCTCCGCGCGCGCTCATGACCGTATCCTGAAAGTAGCACGAACCTTGGCAGATCTCGGAGGCTCGCTGCATATTCGTGCGAATGATGTGCTGGAGGCTATCCAGTATCGTTCACTCGACAGAAAACTGTTCAGCTAGTTCATCAAATCCGGTATTGATAATCTTAGCAGAATTAAAGTGAGAAACTGGTTCCTCTATCACAAAAAAAGCGGCCCCTTTCGGAACCGCTTTTTCAAGAGAAGGAGTAATTTTTAAAATCACTTGTCGTTGTTACGACCGACGTAGGAGTTGTCCTCGGTCTTCACGTTGATGCGCTCACCGACGTTGATGAAGAGAGGCACTTGAACGACGAGGCCGGTTTCCATGATGGCTGGCTTGTAGACGTTGTTGGCAGAGTCGCCCTTCACGCCATCGGAAGATTCAGCCACGGTCATAACCATGGTGAGAGGAAGATCGATGGAGACAACGATGCCGTCTGCAATGAGGAGAGTGTAGATCTGACCTTCGATGAGGTAGTTTTTCACGTCTTCGATGAGTTCCTCGTGGACGGTGGCGTCCTCGTAGGTTTCAGGATCGAGGAAGTGATAGCCGGAGCTGTCCTTGTAGGAATACTCGTGCGGAGTGCGCTCGAGAACGACGCCTTCCACGGAGTCGTTGGAAGTCATGCGGAGGTTGAAAACCTTCTTGGTGGCCACGGAACGGATCGACATCTGCACATAGGACGCCATGCGTGGCGGCGTCTTGAGCTCGTGACTGATCACGAGGCAAACTTCGTTGTTGTGGCGGACGGCGTGTCCTTTGCGGAGGTTGATGATCGGTGTGCTGGCCATGGTTTCGGGCCGGAGGGATTACGGTTTGAGCGCAGGAGTGGCAAGAAATAAGAAAAAGACAGCAGACTCGGGACAAGAGGCGGAGCGAAGGAATGCCCCTCTTCTTGTCCCAAAGTGCCTGATCACGCCTGGGATTTTACCCAATCGGCGATTTTCTGGTCATCTTCCCCAGCCGCCCAGAGATGGCGGAGGAAATCGGCGGGGTGGATATTTCCATTTTTCCGGAGGAAGTTCCTGTCGCCGCCGCAACCGAACATGAGATCTGGATCCAATTCCCCACGGAGCTTGGCGCGGCCTTTCGCAATGATGCGAGGAAGATAGGGTAGGCCTGCCAGCTCATCCCCAAAGGTGGGAATGGTCGTGGCATTTACCACCGGACCACGGCCCGGCTGGCCATTCATTACCGTGAGGAAATAATCCCGTCGCACTGCGGCCACGAGGAGAGCGGTGGAAAGGGTAGGCTCGCCTTCGCCGCCAAAGTCTTCCACAAAGTCGAAAAACTCACGTGGCTGGTAGCCGATGGAGCCAAGAAAGGCCAGATCGTCCGGGCTGTAGTAGTTTTCAAAATCTGTGTCACCGGCCTGGTAGGCAGCCAAACAGCGTTCGAAAAGTTCAATAAAAGTATCGTTCCAGGTCATGGGAAGAAATTGAGTATGGGATTGGGAGTGAATGATGAAGACGGGCAACTACTGAAGCTGCTTGGGAATATCCATCATTCGTACCTCCCATCAACCTTTCTTCCTCACATGGGGGAAATTGCGTCGATCGCTTCCCACAGGGCAGGACTCGGAGTTTCCAAATGCAGCGCATTCAGTGAGTCATCCAGTTGTTCCACGGTGCGGGCACCGATGATGGCCGTGGTCACCGCCTGCGTGCGGAGAGTCCATTGCAGCGCCATGTGGTGGAGTGGCATGTTGTGGGCTGCTGCCAGGTCTCCCAAGGCGCGGATTTTTTCCTGACGTGCCATTACCTGCTCGGAGTTTAGAAATGGACTGTCGCTGGCGGCGCGGGAATCTTGTGGGATGCCCTCCAGATATTTCGGTGTGAGCATGCCTTGGGCGAGAGGGCTGAAAACGGCGCAGCCGATTCCTTCCTCCTTCAGGTAGTCAAGAATGCCTGCAGACTCGACCTCGCGGCGGAAAATGGAATACGGTGGCTGATAGATGAGACAACGGACTCCCATCTGCTTGAGCAATTTCACCGCCTTCTTGAGCCGCTTGAGGGGGTAATTGGAAAGCCCTGCGTAGATCGCCTTTCCAGAATTCACTGCGGTAGCCAGTGCTGACATGGATTCCTCCAGCCGGGTGTTCGGATCAGGCCGATGATGATAGAAAATATCCACATGGTCCATGCGCAAGCGGCGCAGGGACTGATCCAGCGAGGAGAGGATGTGCTTGCGGGAGCCCCATTCGCCATACGGGCCTTCCCACATGTGGTAGCCGGCCTTGGTGGTGATCACCAGTTCATCACGATGGCAAGCAAAGTCCTCTGCGAGAATGCGTCCCACGTTTTCCTCTGCAGAACCGGGAGGCGGTCCGTAATTGTTGGCTAGGTCGAAGTGGGTCAGCCCGCGATCAAAGGCGCGGTGCACGATTTTGCGGGCCTCCTGGGAATCATCATGATGGCCGAAGTTCTGCCAGAAGCCGAGTGAAATGGCTGGCAGGAGGATACCGGAGTCACCGCAGCGGCGGTAAATCATGCGGCCGTCGTAGCGGTTTTGGTCGAACATGGGTTTGGCTGGTGAAGAGGGAGAGAAAAACTACATCTGTTTATAGCGGCATCTATCAACAAATCGATGAGTTGCTTCGTGAAAATGGGAATGCCGTATTTTAGCCTCAGACAGGTGTGTTTTCCAATGATTTCAATCGCTCGATCAGCGGGGGATGCGAGTAATCCAGCCATACACGCAACGGAGCAGGGGAGGGGTGTGAGAGATGATCCGCCGAAAGTTTTTTCAGCGCCTCTCCGAGAGATTTCTTATCTCCCGTCATCTTTGCCGCATAGGCATCCGCTTCGAACTCATGCTTGCGGGACCAGGCATTCGCCAAAATCGAGAGGATCTTGCTGGCGGGTTCCAGCAGAATACTGAAAAGCACCAGCCCCACATGCGGCGAAATGGTGGCCACGCCGAAGGCATCGAACAACATGCGCGAAAATTTCCCCGTCGGGTCTGTGGCCAGGCCGAGGAGGAAAAAGATGGCAGCTGTTTGGAGAATGCCTACGGCCAGACGTTGCTTGATGTGGCCGCAACGAAAGTGGCCGATTTCATGCGCCAGCACGCCCAGCAATTCCGGCTCCGAGCTTTTCTCGATGAGGGTATCGAACAGTGCGATTTTCTTGCGCTTGCCCAGGCCTGTGAAAAACGCGTTCGCCTTGGTGGAGCGCTTGGAGCCATCGATCATGAAAACGCCGTCCAACGGAAAGCCACACTCCACGCCCAGTGCCTGAATTCCCTCCTTCAGTGGTCCATCTGGCATGGGGGTGAATTTATTGAAAAGCGGCATGATCAGTGAAGGGGCCAAGTATGTCAGCACCAATTGAACGAGGGTGACAAATGCCCACGCCCACAGCCAAGCGTGCGGCACGGTGTGGAAGATCCATAAAATCCCAGCTGCCAGTGGCAGACCGATCACTGCGCCCAGCAGCAGCCCCTTGAGCCGATCCATGATGAAAGTCCCTGGGGTAGAGCGGTTGAAGCCGAATTTTTGTTCGATGACGAAGGTGTCATAAACGGAAAAGGGCAGGGCGAGCAGGCTTTGCCCCAGAAAGAGCAGCGTGAGAAAGATCAGCCCAGCTACAATTTCCGATTTGGCCAAGGAGCGGGCAAGCTGATCCGCCCATGGAAATCCGCCCAACCACCAGAAAATGAGCAGCACGGCCAATGAGAAAGTGGCCTGGATGGTCCCAAAACGGGCATTCACCCGCAAGTAATCGCGGGCTTTCTCCAGCTTTTCCTCATCCATGAGTCCGCTCAATTCCACAGGTACAGTGGCCGGGAATGCCTTGAGGTTCAGCAGAGTGGCGGCAAATTCCAGTTTCCAGAGGACAAACAGTCCCACCAGAATCAGGATCGAGATCAGGTTCCAATCGTTCATAAATCAAAGAGGCAAGACACAAGACTGAGAGGCAGAAAAGAAAAAGAGCAAGCCCTTGCTGGCTGCCCTTGTCTCCGGCCCTTCCTAAGGGGGCTTGCCCTTGGGCGTTTCCTTTCCTAGCTTGGGGCTGATTCCCATGGTGAAACCCTCTTCCCTTTGCTGCCTGCTACTTGTTTCCTCATTGGCGACCTCCTGGATCCATGGGCAGCAGGCCACCATCCCCGTAAATGCGCCGGCTGATGCCCCTGCGTCCAAATCCGCTTCCGATGGCTCCATTTTGACGCGCAAGGATGCCCGTGCCATCACGCTGAAAATCCCAGCACCCCGGGGGCAGATTGTCGACCGGGAAGGGCGGCCCATCGCGCAAAGCATCATCGCCTATCAGGTGGGTCTGCAGTTCCGCCAGTTTGAGAATGCGGACCGAGATTTCGTGATCAACTGGGCGCGCACCCGCCTCCAGTCTTTGAGTGCACTCGTAAAGAACCCTATCGCGAAGACCGACGAGGAGCTTTACGATCATTACAAAAACCGCCGCTGGCTGCCGCTTCTGGTGTCCGGCCAGATCAATGAGAAGGAGGCGAAAGGGATTGAGGGGAAAATGGGCACCGGCTTTATCCTTCACCCAGTCTATCGCCGCTATTATCCGGATGGAGATCTCGCTGCCCACATCATCGGTTATACCGGCGTGGTGGGGAAACTTCCCACCGGGCCGATCAATTTCAATGAACCGCTGTGGGAGGAATCAGAGGGCCGGGCTGGGTTGGAAAAACTCTACGAAAGCCAGCTCAACGGTGAGCCGGGCATGAAGCGCCTACTGTTTGATGAAAATGGCAACAAATTACTGGAAGAGCAGGTGAAGCGGCCGCGCCCTGGTGGAACGGTAGTTACTACGCTCAACCTGAAATGGCAGAAGCTGGCGGAAAATGTGCTGAAGAATGGTTGCCGGAGGGGTGCCTTCGTCGTGATCGATGTGGTTACCGGGGAAGTCCTCGTCATGGCCTCGCGGCCCGCCTTTGATCTGAACCTATTCATTCCTGGTGTGAGTGAAAAGGACTACAGCGCACTCCGCGACGATGCCTCCCAGCCCTTGTTCGGTCGTGCCTTCCAGTCTGCCTATCCACCGGCCTCCACCTTCAAGCCCATCATCGCCCTGGCTGCTCTCAATAATGGCGTGGTAAATGAAAATACGGAAATCAATTGCCCGGCTTCCATCCAGATCGGGAATGCCACTTTCAGAAACTGGAGCAAGACCCCCGAGGGCTCCATTGATGTGCGGCGCGCCCTTGCCCGTTCCTGCAATCCCTGGTTCTACCAAGTGGGCATCGACGTAGGTCCCAGTGCCTTCCTGAATCTCGCGCGCCGCCTGGGCTACGGCGAGCGCACCGGATTGCCGCTCATCGGGGAAACCCAGGGGCTCGTCCCCAATGACGAGTGGATGATGAAAAATGAGAAACGCCGCATTTTGGATGGCGATACTGCCAATCTTTCCATCGGCCAAGGCGTTCTCCTGTCCTCGCCCCTGCAAGTCGCCCAAGGCATGGCGGCTATTGCCAATGGTGGTGCCCTGCCCAAGCTTCAGCTCATCCGCCAGATTCAGGATACCAAAGGGCGCGTGGTTCAGGTCACCGTACCAGAGCGGAAAAACTGGCTGGGACTGGACCCCAAGGCAGTCGAAGTCGTGCGTGATGGCATGAATGACGTGGTGGAGAAGCCCTACGGCACCGGAAAAGGCGCAGGCCTGAGTTATACCACCCTCTGTGGAAAAACCGGCACGGCCCAGTGGGGACCACCGTCCAAAGAGCAGCGTCTCGCGTGGTTCGCTGGATTTCTGCCTCACGACAATCCACGCTACGCTTTTGCAGTGCTTTACGAAGGCCGTCCCGGCGAAACTGTTTCCGGTGGACGCATGGCTGCGCCCATGGTGCGGAATTTTTTCGAGCCTCTGAAGGATGATATCAAGGAGATCATCGAACCGCCTAAAAAGGCGCTCGTCGTGGTGGATGAAGAGAATGCTGCTGCTGAAGGGGATGTTCCCAAGGCGACTGCCGTTCCGGAGGACGGCTCACCAGCCGAAACCGCAGAGCCGGATAATGAGAAATCTGCCGAAGAAGAAACTCTCAAGGCCCAACCCGTTGAAGAAATGGAAAACGGCGAGGATATGCGTCCTCTTGATTCATTTGAGCGTGAGGAAAAACGTCCCGTGCGCGCCATCCCAGTTCGTGAGGGAGAGGTGATTGATGAAAATGTTGAAGAGCCTTGAAAATTCTTCGATCGCTTCCTGATGATTTCTCCTTTACGCCACGCCACGATACCTTCACAGAAATAGCAACCTGCGGTAAAAGCCGTAGGAGCATCTTATAAATCAATCCCACCATTCGATACATGGACATCCAAATCGCCACGCTTTGTGACTTCGCAGCCGACTACAATGGCAAGCTCGTCATCAATGGAACCTTTGACACCCTTGCCGCACGTGCCGTTCCTGTCGTGCACCCTTCCTGCGCTCTCGCACTGCGTTTCTGCTTCACCCCGGAAGACACGGGCCGTCACAAGCTTTCCATCAACATCATCAATGAGGACGGTGAGTCTCTCGACCCGAACAACATGCCGATCCAGCCTGAGTTCGAAGTCCAACTTCCAAAGGGCGTTCCTTTCCTGACCCGCAACATCATTCTGAACCTTCAAGGCCTTCGTTTCGAAACCGCTGGCATCTACTCCATTGACATCGGCTGCGATGATGAAGTTCTCGTCCGTCTCCCGCTTCGTATCGCTCAAGTGACACAAAACGCTTCTGGCGAAACTCAGTTGGCCTAATTCGGTAGAATGGCGTATCACTGCGCCATGCCGGATTTTTCCTATTTTTCCTGCGCCCTCGTCACCGGAGCTTCCGCTGGCTTGGGCGAAGAGTTTGCTCTTCAAATCGCGCCACGAGTCGGCAAGCTCGTTCTGGTGGCGCGACGCGAGTCCCGTTTGGAAGAACTCGCGTGCCGCATCCGTGCGGCTCATCCGAGTGTTGCGGTGGTGGTTTATGCCGCAGACCTTACCCAGGCAGATGATCGTCAGGTGTTGGCGGATGCGTTGATCGAGTCAGGTTTCATTCCTGATTTATTGATCAATAACGCGGGAATGGGGGATTATGGTGAATTCGCCTCCTCCGATTGGCAGAAGATCGAGGCCATGCTCCGCATTAATGTGGAGGCTCTCACGCATCTTACCCACGCATTGCTGCCGCATATGATCCGCCGGAGTGAGGGCGCGATTATCAATGTCAGTTCGCTGGCCAGTATTCTGCCCATCCCGGACTTTGCCGTCTATGCCGCTACCAAGGCTTACGTCACCAGTTTTTCCGAGGCATTACGCATCGAGTTACGGGAGCATGCCATCTCCGTTCTAGCAGTTTGCCCAGGCCCGGTGAAAACGGAATTTGGCACAGTGGCGCGCCGGGAAGACAATGCTGCTGCGGAATCCGTGAAGCAGTGGTTTTATGTCCCTAAGCAACAGGTGGTGATGGAATCGCTCGCTGCACTGGATCGGGATAAGGCCCGCGTTTATCCTGGTATCAAAACTGCGATAGCGGCATTTGCCATCGCGGCGGTACCTATTGTTCTGCTACGTCTCATTATGGCGTCAAGGCCTCGCAAAGTTTAGCGAAAAAGGCTGTCGTAATGACCATTTTACGAAGTAGGGCAGGTGTCCCGCCGTGTTTTTTCTCGTTTGGATAACTTGATCTAAAATTATGCTTGGCGGATCAGGGTGCATCCTGCGTTTTTAACAGAGTCCTCCTCCCATGACTGCTTATCTTTTCAGTTGCGAGAATGCAACTTGTGCCGTTCCTGAAGCTCATCGCGAACTTTTTCGAGGTTTGGAGGATCTGGTTACCTCTACTGCGGGTTGGGAACCTGGTGCCCTTAATTTGGCTCAAGGATTCGCCATGCGCTTCCGCTCCCCTCTTGTTCACGGGGATGTCACGCGGCTGTTAGTGAATCTGGAAAAGGAAGGTGAGGAATGTTGGAGCTCCATTTCCCTCCAATTACCGGATCCGGTGAAATCCAAGCTCATGGATAGACATCGCCGTTCTTACCAGAATCTTTTGGAACAGCGGGTGACGGAAGATTTACGGCGGCACGATACCGTAGTGCATGTTCTGGTTCATACGGATCCGGAAATGGATGGCACGGTGGTTTTGGAAACCTCTGCAAAGGCGACCAAAGCCAGGGAAATTGCAGCTGCATGGAATACCCGGCTTTCCGAAGGGGGCCTGGCAGTAAGCCATTTCACGGGAGCCACCCCGGCCGCGCTTCCTGCATCGATGGAGGATAAATTTCCCCTCAACAGTTATGCCCAGATCGTCCTACGTGTTTCCCAATCGTTTTTCCTGAATGGTCATCCATGGCGGTGGGAGACATTGAAAAAACATTTGCTGGAAACACTGCAGGCCACAACCTGATGAATCGGGGCTGATTGGATCATCGTGGTTGATAAGATTTCCGTACTCCATCATCTGGAAGGGATTTGATCGCTTATGGAAGTCCGCTTTCGGGCGCAACTGGCCGATAACGGGGAGCTAAATAGCTTCCAAAAGTGAAATTTCCGGGGCATTTTATATCCAACGAAAGACGACAGCCTGCTTCGGCAAACTGAAATCTTTGGGAACATATTCTCAGTTGAAGAGGCTGATCTGCCATCAGGCTAAATACGACATCCGGGGGGAGGTCGCATCGGTGCCGGCATATCACCTTGGAAACACAAGGGGGGAAAATGTGCAACGTCGGGTGAGGATCTCCAAAGATCCTCACCCGCTGTTCATTTAGAGAATCACATGGTCGATCAATCGCACTTCGCCATAAAATACGGCGGTGGCCAATAGAGCTGGCCGTTCCACGCTGTTGATCGGCTGGAGTGTTTCTGCATCCACCAGCGATAGATAATCGATTCTATCAATCCTGGAGAATTCCAATCCCTCTCGTGCGATGCGCAGGATTTCGGAAGCGTCTCTGCTGCCGGAATTTTTAGCCGTTTCGAGGGCTTGGTGGATCTTTGGCGCGTCGGCGCGCTGGGCAGGGGAGAGTCGGACATTGCGGGATGACATCGCCAGTCCATCCGGCTCCCGTATGGTGGGGTGCCCGATAATTTCCACGGGAACATCCAAGTCCCGAACCATCCGGCGGATGATGGCTAACTGTTGGGCATCTTTTTCGCCGAAGATCGCAGCGTCACATCCTGTAAGGAGAAACAGTTTCAGAACGACGGTGCACACACCATCGAAATGGCCCGGGCGGGTGGCCCCGCAAAGTTCTTTCGAAAGCAGATTTTCCGTCACGGTGATGGAGCGGTCCGGGCAATACATGGAGGCTGCTTCTGGAGTAAATACCAGATCCACTCCGGCTGCTTGGCATGCTGCCAGATCGGCTTCCATGGTCCGGGGGTAGGCGGCCAGATCATCTGGTCTGTTAAACTGGATCGGATTGACGAAAATTGAAACGATCACCGTTCCTTCCGCGCCTGCGATCTCACGGGCCTTCGACATCAGGGCCAAATGTCCGGCATGCAGCGCCCCCATGGTGGGGACCAGAACGCGTAGGCCGTTTTTCGATTTGGGTGCTGCTAGCAGTTGGTGCAGTTCCTTGCCAGTGGCGGCTATCTTCATGAGGAATGCTATCCGCAGCACCTGCCTCTCCGCAATTAAGATTCGTGAATCTCTGGATTCACCGTGCCATTACGGATGATCTTTTGGTAAAGTTCCACTTCCGGCGTCGCGACGCGGGTGAGCGTGGGGTCCTTGTCCAGATCCACGAAATACAGACCGAAATCGGTATTTGGATCGAAGGGATGTCCCCACTCGCGATTGGAGGTGATGGACCAGAAATTGTAACCCGTGACGGGCACGCCCTTGTGGATGGCTTTTTCCACTTCCGCCAGGTGCATGCGCAGGTAGTCACTCCGGGAAACATGGTTAGCCACAGGCACGCTGCCATTTTCCACGATGAAGATTTCCTGCCCGGGAAACCAGCGGTGAAAACGGCGCAGTGCGTGATACAGGCCCCGCGGCCATACCGGAGCCTGGAGGAAACGGCCATGGGCAGCGTCTTCCAGCGAGCGGAATTTCTGCAGCTTGTGAGTGGGTAAGCCCCAATAGTAATCGAGGCCCACAAAGTCCTGCGAGCCAATGGCTTCCTGGGGACAAAGTTCTTCAGGCAGACGGCCAGAGGTGCCCAGATACCACCAGTTGGCATTCGCGATCAGGCTGATGGTTCCCCAGAAGCGCCAAGCCCAGTTGAGCCAACTGGATTTGTTCTGAAGGACTTTCAGGCGGCTGCTCGGCTCGATGGGAACGATCTCTACTGCCTGTTCATTGCCCAGAAGGTGGCGTGCGATCTGGCGTGCGAGCTTGATTTCCAGTCCTTCCTCACAGCAGTCACCGGAAAGGCCTGGAGCGTCTGTCCGAATGCCAATCCGTACCTTGCCCCGCTTGCGGATGCGGCGGAGGTCGCGTTTTTCTGCGAAGTTGTCACGAGCTCCATCTTCGCCCAGCCACAGTTCATGCAGGGATACCGGGCGCTGGGCCTCCTGGGCCACCGCCTCTGCGGGGGTGATCCATGGGATATCTTCATTATCGAGAGTCTTGTTATGAAAGTTTTCAATCGCCCGGTTCACCCGGCTGAGCAACTGGGTGTGGCCGTGGGGAGCGACGACGGCATAAGCCTCATCACTCAAGCCGGTGACAAGAAAGCGGAATTTCCCCGTGGTGATGAAATGTTCCGGCAGCAGGAAAAAAGCATCACCATAAACTGCATCCAGTTGTTCTCTAGCCAGTTCATCGCGGGCCACATTGTAATTTGAAAAGATCTTCTTCCGGCAGTTCTCCGGCAGATCGCGTTTCCATGAATCCGGTTGGTTGCCGATGCCAATCACGCCGACGAGCAGTCCACCCAGTGATTCCAGATTTTTTCCGGGGTAATCGCTCCGGACCAATACGGCCTTGCTGGTTCGCAGATACGGATCGCTGAGTTCGATCTGGCTTTGATCGCCTGCCGTTACACCACCGATGACGAAGTCCACCTTTCCCTTTTCACTGACGAGCGCCCGTTGGACGGTGAATTTGAAAAGCGCTTCCGAGAGTCCCCGGTGGCAGGCACCCCAGTCCATCAGCATTTGGAGCCACGAGGGAAAGCCTGTGACCAGAGGATTGGTGCCCACCTTCGCTGCTGGAGTCAGCGCCTTGATTTTCAACCGGGCCCGGGCATGAGCGCGAAAAAGATTCGGCACCAGCTTGCCTACGGCTTCTGCCTCCACATCCGCATCCGCACCACGCGGCAAACCCGGCGGCATATAATAGCGGTTCTGCCACCACGGTTTGATATATCCGAAGGTGAGCTGGCTGGGCTCATTGAAGGTGATCCAGAAATCGACGAGATCTCCCAGTTCCTGCGCTACCATTTCAGCGTATTGGGCGAAGAGATCAGGAAATCGTTTCCCAATCATTCCTCCGCAATCCCGCTCCAGCCACACGGGCCAGACGAAATGATGCAGGGTAACCATTACCTGCATGCCATGGGCGCGAATGGTTTCCGCCACCTTGCGGTAGTGGGCCAGGGCCTCGTCATCGAAATGATCCCGCTCCGGCTGGACGCGTGCCCACGCGATGGAAAAGCGGAACAACTTGCAACCCAGGGCGGCAGTGGCGGCGATGTCTTCCGGATAGCGATTCCAGAAATCTGTGGCGCGCCCACGTTTGGTCAGGCCCTGGCAACGTTCCCAAATGTCCCACACATCCTCCCGCGCGGGATCATGTGCTTCCACCTGATGGTCCGCATTGGCCGCACCGAATATGAATCCCTCTGGAAAAGCCATTCGCGGCATGGTTTTGCCGTGAGCAGGCGGAAGACACAAGTCCGATGAGCATCAAACGTTGGATCGATTCCGGCCGGATTTCCCCGCAGGGCTTTATTCTTGCGCCATCGTCATTCGCAGGGAGAATCCGCGCCCCGCGACGCGGTTCCAGCCCATGAGCGATTCAGCCCCATCCATTGCCAATGCCACCATCGAAGAAATCGGTGAAGTGTTGAAAAATCATGAGTCCTTTGTGCTCATCAGTCACATTCGGCCGGATGGGGATGCGATCGGCTCCCAACTGGCACTGGGATACGCATTGATCGCGGCGGGTAAAAAAGTCCGCCTGATCAATGAGGATGGCCTGCCGGAAAGTTTGGCTTTCATGGCAGGATCCGAGTTGATCGAAACTCCGCCTGCGGAGCCTCTGGATGTGGAAGTGGCCATCGCTTTGGATACTGCCACCAAGCCACGCTTGGGTGACAATGCGCTGAACGCCGCTTCCAAGGCCAAACTGTGGCTCAATATCGATCACCACATTTCCAATCCGAAATACGGAGATCTGAATCTCATCGATTCTACGAGCCCTGCCACCGGCCAGATTCTTTACAAGCTGATCCTCGCACTTGGCCTCCCGCTACCTGCGGAAAGCCGCGATGCCATCTATGTAGCGGTATCCACGGACACCGGTTCCTTCCAATACCCTTCGACCACGGCAGAAACGTATGACATGGGGGCGGATCTCATCCGCCGTGGCTTGAATGTTGGCCAAATCAATTCCGATATTTACGACAATCACCCGTATCGCCGCGTAGGTCTGATGCGGGCGTTGCTCAATACGCTGGAGGTTTCTGATAGCGGCCTCGTCGCCAGTTGGGAAATGCGGGATCAGACCCGTATTGATCTCCAGCTCCGTCCGGAGGACAGTGAAGGCTTGATCGATATCATCCGGGCGATTCGCGGAGTGCTTCTTGCGGTGTTTTTTGAAGAACTGCCGGATGGAAAGATCCGGATTTCCATGCGTTCCAAGGATCGGCGTCTGGATGTGTGCCAGATCGCCACGGAGTTCGGTGGGGGTGGACACACCCTCGCTGCAGGCATCCGCATGGCAGGGCCGCTGGAAGAGGCTAAGCAACTCGTTCTCACTGCGATCCACCGTAGCATTGCCGAAGCGGGCATTTAATTTTATTTTTTCCATTTTCCCATGAGTAACAACCCGATGGATTCCAACGGCCCAAGCGGCGTTCTGCTGATCGACAAGGCACCAGACATGACTTCCCATGATGTGGTGGCAATCGCCCGCCGCGCATTGAATACTAAAAAGATCGGACATTGCGGGACCTTGGACCCGATGGCCACTGGCCTGCTGATGCTGGTGATCGGACGTGCGACAAAAATCCAGGATCTCCTCATGAGTGAGGATAAGGAATATGAAGGGACACTCACTCTCGGTGCGACGACCAGCACTCAGGATCGACAGGGTGAAGTATTGGAAACGCGGGAAGTGCCGGGTTTTTCCAAAGAGCAGATCACAGAAGCCTTTGAGGCCTACAAGGGCTCATTCGATCAGATTCCTCCCATGGTTTCTGCCATCAAGAAAGACGGCGTGCCGCTCTATAAATTGGCACGCAAGGGACAGGTGATCGAGCGGACACCCCGCCCGATTTACGTTACCTCTTACGACCTTACCCGCATCGAACTGCCGGAAGTGGATTTCACCGTGAATTGTTCGAAGGGTTTCTATGTACGCACCTATGCGAATGATATTGGAGAGCGTCTTGGATGTGGTGCCCATCTCAGCGCCCTCCGCCGCACACGTTCCGGGAAGTTTACTCTGGACCGGGCTGTCACCGTTGCAGACCTGAAGACCGCTCCGCGTGAGGATCTTTACAAGGCACTGATTTCCCTCGCGGAAATTTCGCTGATGCGTGGAGCTTGAATCACCGAGGCTGAGCCGCTATTCCCAAGCCTGTGCTGATTTGTAACCGCCTCGAAGATCTTTCCGCACTCGGCCAGCCTTTGCATCTGGCTCTGGGAGTTTTCGATGGCGTACATGTCGGCCACCAGGCGGTGATTGCACGCGCAGTGACTGCTGCGAAGCGAAAGGGCGGCCTCGCTGGGATGTTGACGTTTGATCCTCATCCCATCCGGGTGATAGCTCCGGCGAAAGCTCCCACTGCGCTTTTGGCCACACTCGATCACAAGGCCCGCATCGTTGCCGATCTGGGTGTGGAATTGTTTATTCCCCTTCATTTTGACGTTAAATTTTCCCAAATGGAGGCGTCGGAGTTTCTAGAGCATTTGTTTGCCTCCCCAGTCCGAACCATTGCGGTGGGTGAGGATTGGCGCTTTGGCCACAATCGCAGTGGAGATCTGCCATTCTTACAAAGTGAGGCAGCCAGCCGTGGCTTCACTTTGGAGGCGGTGCCTCCCGTCATGCTGGATGGGGATCGGATCAGCAGCACTCGCATTCGACAAGCGATCCGGGATGGTAATCTGGAGGATTCGGCCCGCATGCTGGGGCGCCCTTACTCACTGAGTGCAAAGGTAATCGTAGGAAAGCAATTGGGCCGGACCATCGGATTTCCCACAGCAAATCTGGATACTGGAGAAGCACAGCTCCCGCCAGATGGAGTGTGGGCGGTGATTGCCCATTTGCCGGATGGAAGAAGTCTTCCTGCTGTCGCGAATCTCGGAGTAAGGCCCACCGTGAAAGGGCAGGGGCGTCTTTTGGAAGTTCACCTCTTTGAATTCAATGAAAACCTGTATGGTTTGGAACTGGATATCGAACTCCGCAAATACATTCGGGCTGAGATGAAATTTGAGTCCTTTGAGCTTTTGCGGGAGCAGATTCGTAAGGATGCTGCCCAAGCCAGAGAGCTTCTGGGGGGCGTTTGAAAGGTGCAGAAAGCGGGCCATTCCGGGCAAAGATGAAATTTCCGGGATTTTGGGCTTACGCTCAGTGCAACTCCTCTTTATAGCTTCGCAAAACCTTCGCATGGAGTCTTTAAAACCCACACTTCTCCCTACGCGTAGCCGTGCAGTTCTGCTGGCTACGGCCTGTCTCATCACGCCGCTCATGGCAGGTGAGTCCTCATCTGCCAAGGCGACTTCTAGAGCCGTCTCCATCACAGAAGCCCGCGAGCTGCTGACGAAGGGTGATGAGGCCTATAATGCCGGGCGTTATCATGATGCGGTACAGGCTTATTCCGGTGCCCGGGAAATGATTTCCACGGATGTGAATCATGCGGAACTTCGTGATGCTGCCACTCAGCGTTATGTTCAGGCTGCGGTGGAAGATGCGCGTGCCATGGTTCGGAAGGGAGATCTTCCGGGGGGTAAAGCTTTGATGGATAAGGTGATCGCAGACACAGGTCCTCCGGGAGATCCTGCTGCCGTAGCGTACCGTACTCAATTGGATGACCCCATTCGCACCAATCCAGCCCTCACGGCAGAGCATGGCAAGAATGTGGATGAAGTCCGCCGGGAGCTTTATACCGCAGATGGCGCATTCAATCTGGGAAATTTCGACGAAGCAAAAGGACACTACGAAAAAGTCCTGCAGATCGATGCCTATAACAGTGCTGCCCGCCGGGGAATGGAGCGAGTGGCCGCTGCCCGGAGCGATTACTACAAAGCTGCCAGTGATGAAGGCCGCGCCTCCCTGCTGGCAGAGGTTGATAAACAATGGGAACTTCCCGTTATCCCGGCAGAGCAGATTCCCCAACTGGGCAGCCCGGATGGAGCCACCCTGGATGCGATTCCGCTTTCCGCCCGCTTGGACCGCATCATTATTCCCAGCGTAACCATGGAGCAGACTTCTCTCGCTGAAGCAGTGGAATTTCTCCGTGTGAAGGCTCGGGAAAATGACAAGCTGGAGTTGAATCCTGCCAAGAAGGGAGTGAATATCACTATCAATATGGGGAATGCCTCCCCAGAGGTGGTAGCGAAGATCAGCCGCCGCCGTTTCGATCTGCGTCTCAACCAAGTGCCACTGAGTCAGGTTCTCCGCTACATCACCCAGGATACACAGACTTCCTTTTCGATGGATGACTATTCGGTCATCATCTCTCCAGCAGGATCCACCTCGGATGCGCTGATCACACGCACTTTCCGGGTGCCTCCGGACTTTGTTACCACTCTCAGCAGTGGGGCTGCACCCTCTTCCACCGCTGCTGCTGATCCATTCGCTGAAAAAAAGAATGAGAGTGGAGTGCTGGCCAAGAAGCTCAGTGCACAAGACGCGCTCATCAGCCAAGGCGTTACCTTTCCAACGGGTGCATCTGCCAGCTACACTCCTGCAAACAGCACCCTTCGGGTCACCAATACCGCTGTCAATCTGGATCAGATTGAGCAAATCGTCAGTACTTTATCCCAATCCGAACCCGTGGCAGTGGCAGTGCGGATCACGATGATCAAGACCCAGGAAACCACCTTGAAGGAGCTGGGCTTTGACTGGATGCTCAGGGATTTTGGCTTCGCTGGTGCTTCTTCGTTCGTGCCGGGGGCCAACCTGCTGAATCTCACCGGTGGTACCGTAGGTAATGGTGGTAGTCTGGCCGATATTGTGGCCCCGGCCGGGGTAACGATAGGTGATCAGCATCCCATCACTTCTGGAAATCGAAGTGGCGACGCAGCGATTTCGGGCGATTCCATTGATGCCCTGATCGCGAGCAATAACAAGCGCACTGCGGGTAGTAATACACGTGCCCCAGGTGTTTTGGGCATCAATGGTTATGTCAAGAGTTCGGTTGTTCAGGTAATGATGCGCGGGCTGGATCAGAAAAAAGGAGTTGATTTGCTTTCCCAGCCTTCGGTGGTCACCCGCAGTGGGCAAGCTGCCAGCGTTCACATCACCCGGGAATTTATCTATCCTACGGAGTATGAGCCCCCGACGCTTCCGACCAATACTACAAGTTCATCGCTAGCCCTAATTGTCGATGGGCAGGTTTCGGCCGTGCGGTCCAGTCCTCCTACCCAGGCCGTGACGCCTGCCATGCCTACCGCCTTTCAAAAGCGCGATGTGGGAACGGTTCTGGAGGTTTTGCCAGTGGCAGATGCATCCAAGCAGTATGTGGACGTAACGGTGAAACCGACGTTCACAGAGTTTGATGGCTTTGTGAATTATGGGGTGCCTATCAATACCGCAAAGGTGGACGCCGCGGGAAATGCGGTTTCTATCCCACTGACGGATAACTCCATCCTGATGCCCGTGTTCAATACTCAGCGAGTCTCTTCCAGCATTACGATTGCAGATGGTGCCACCATCGTGATCGCCGGCATGCTCAAGGAGAAGATGCAAAATGTAGAGGATAAGGTGCCTGTCTTGGGAGACCTGCCGGGAGTGGGCCGCTTGTTCCAATCCAAGGCGACTTCTCCAGAGAAAACTGCGATTATCTTTCTGGTGAACGTAGAACTGCTGGATCCCACAGGACGGCCTTATCGAGATCGCTAGACGATTCTGTTATCCTGAGCTTTCTTAATCCATGCCCGGTCATCCCAGCGAGCCTGATAAATATTCCATCGATGACATGATGGAGCGTCTGACAGCGCCACTGTCCGATTCTTCCCTTCCTGATGGAGAGCTGGTGACCCGTGAAGATGGTACTCAGGCCATTCGGATAAAAAAGCGCAAGCGGCGCAGTCACCAACCTCATAAGGCTCAAGAGGCCAGGAGTAAAAAGCTGAAGATCGGACTGATCGTCGCAGGGGTAGTGGGGGCAGTGGGAGTATTTATTACGTTGGGCGGGCTAATTGTTTATTCAAACAGTAGTCCTTACCGGAACCGTCTTATTGGGGCCATTGAGAAACAGACGGGAGCTGAGTTGAAGGTTCTTCAGTTCCGGGTGAATCCTACAGGCATCAA
>Ga0157370_10000353_pt1 | contig 58259 bp, 50 predicted proteins | sample C35metaG_FD_113463 | JGI IMG/M metagenome (GOLD analysis project Ga0157370, IMG submission 113463) | Corn rhizosphere microbial communities from Kellogg Biological Station, Michigan, USA - C3-5 metaG | ecosystem: Host-associated > Plants > Roots > Rhizosphere > Soil | place: USA: Michigan...
AATAAAGCCGCTAATAAAAAATTTCTGCTATTCATTATTTTAATTTTATACTGTAAAAGAAAACGCTCTTTTAATCAAATTATTGTACTTCCCAAGCGAAAGAAGAAGACCCTTTAGGCGTATAACCTTCAGCTCCTATAATTTTAGTTTTGATGTTATTGATCGTAACTACATCACCTCTTTTACATTTAGCGATAGCAGCCTGAGCACGAGCATCAAACCTATTTCCTTGTATCACCATAGCAGCATTACCCGGAACATAAAGTTCAAACGAAATTACAGTAGTTTTTACATCAAATACGAAATCAGGGAATGCAACATTAATAGTTGAAGACGCAAGGTCATTTTTGTTACCTTTAGAAGAACCTTGTTTACCTCTTAGTTCCGGTACCGGAGCTGGGATAGGACGAACATTGAATTCTTTCATATCAGTCACGGTTTTACCGTCTGAAAGTTTAGCTGTAACCTGTATTTTTGCTGTGTTACCAGTAACACCCGTTACATTCCAGTTATATTTACCTTTAGCTGATGATGCTCTCCAGTTACCCGGAGCAGATGCTTTAACATCTGTATCAGGAACACCTGCAAAAGAAACTGTCATTGGGTTTTCAACACCACGGTACACAGAATTCATTTTATCTGCTGATATTGTAGCAGAATTAGGACGAGGTACAACAACATACTTACCTTCAAATTTTAAAGGAACTTTTTTGCCATCCTCAAGGAAAACAAACTCACCTCCGATTTTTTGCTCTCCAACGCTACCAGCAGTCATATTAATAACAGCCTGACCGTTTTCGATTTTACCAGGACCATTGAATGAAATTGGTTTAGTATTTTCATCATACCTACCCAATACAACTTTACCTGTAACTTTTTCACCCTGGAAATAAGCATTTTTATCAAGAACTACTAAAGCAGTATAATTCTTCATTGAGATAGACTCAAGAGCCGCTTTACCAAGAGCGATATTATAAACATTAGCCTCAATAGTTTTAACATTGTTCTGTAGAGCAGAAAGTTTTGTTAAAGATGCAATTGAAGGGAAACCTTTATAATGATAATCAAGATATTTTTTAGTAACTCCTTCACCATCTTTGATGTCAGCAGTGCTAAATTTAGCTTCAAGTTCCTTTACGATAGGGCTATATTTAACATCGTTACCTATAGCAGCTTTCATATCAGATTTGTATTTTTCTATTGCAGCTACAATTTCTTTACCTTTTTTAGAGTATCCATCACCTTCAAACCAATGCTCATCGATCTTATCACCTTTGTCCATTGCTTCGTAAGGCAGCTTTCCACTCGGTTCTTTTTCAACATCTTTAGTGATATCACCTTTAAGGCTTTCAAGATAAGTATTGAAATCTGCTGATATGCCTTTAATCTTTTCAGAAAGTGACTTTGCAGCATTAAAAGTAGGATTCTCTGCAGCTTTAGCAATTAAAGCACCGAATAATGCCTCATTACTCTTAGTTGCTTCTACGTTAGAAGATTCAAATTGTTCGTTCATCAAGCCAAAAGCAGATAATACTTCTTTTGACATGTTAAGGGCCAACATTGCGATGAAAACCAGATACATCAGGTTAATCATCTTTTGCCTAGGGGTTAATTTTCCTCCTGCCATTTCTAATTAGTTCTTTTGTTTTTGTGTTAAAATTATATAGTAACTAATTATTAAGCTCTGTTACCCATTGCAGAAAGCATACCACCGTAAACATTGTTTAGAGAAGCAATGTTTTGAGTCATGTTTTGCATTTCTTGTTTTAGTTTAGCCGCGTTATCAGCGATTTCTTTGTTAGCTTCAGCGTTACGAGAAGCGCTTTCTAACTGAACTTTGTAAAGACTGTTTAGAGACTCCATCTGAGCTGCAGCCATAGACATTTCTTCACTGTATTTTTTCTGAGAAGAGATTGAGTCAACTGTAGGAGCAATTCCTTTAGCAGCAGATTCGAAGTTTTTGATGCTACTTCCAAGGCTTTCCATAAGAGCGCCGTCGATTTTAGCTTCTTTTAATAAGTTGTCAAGTTTTTGAGAAAGTAGACCTTGAGCTTCAGCAGGGTTTTCTTTCTTTGCTTCTTTTTTCTTAGCATCACCACCAGCAAGCTCCGGGTATACTAACGACCAGTCAAGTTCTGTATCCGGTGCATCAAAAGCAGAGATTGCAAAGATGAATGCCTCAGCTCCAAGACCGATGATAAGCATTGCGCTTGCTCCAGGCCAGTGCATCAATTTGAATAGAGCTCCAACGATTACAACTGCCGCTCCAAGACCATAAGCCATGTTCATAACTCTTTTAGGTAGTGCCATAATAAAATAATTTTTAGTTTTTAGTTAAGTTAATTAATTTAAATATTCAAAAAATTCGAGTTGGTTAAAATATTTATTCGTTTGAGGTATTTTGCGTACCCATATAATCCTGTACAGTTCTGAATCCAATATAGCTTCTTGAAGAATCAGCATATTCGAAGTCTCTTGTACTTACCTGAAGGAAGTAAGCCACGTCTTTCCAAGAACCACCACGGATAACTTTACGTTTGTTAGCAAGATCCGGAACGTTAGGATTCATAGTAGAAACATATTCGTAAGAAGATGCGTCATAAGAAGAATCCGTCCATTCAGCTACGTTACCAGCCATATTGTAAAGGTTGTGATCGTTAGGATCATAAGACTGCGCTTCTACAGTGTAAAGAGCACCATCAGCAGCATAGTCACCTCTGTTAGGTTTAAAGTTAGCAAGGAAACAACCTCTGTCATTTTTAGTATAAGGACCACCCCAAGGGAAAGTCGCAGACTGAAGACCACCTCTTGCAGCAAATTCCCATTCTGCTTCGGTAGGTAAACGGAAAGAGTTTATCTGTTGTTTCTTTTTAGCTTTTTGGTATGTGTTTTTATTAAGCGTTCTCCAAGCACAGAAAGCTTTCGCTTTTTGCCATGTAACACCAACTACAGGATACTCACCATACGCTTCATGCCAGAAATAGTCATTATGCATTGGCTCATTGTATGAGTAAGCAAAGTCTTTAATCCACACTGTAGTATCAGGATACACCTGAACCTGCTCGTGTTTCATATACTTACTTCTCTTAGCCCTTGAGTTTTTAGTAGACTTATCTTTTGCAGCTGCCTGTATATCCATCCAAGAATAACGGAATACAAGTTTAGAAACATCAATAGTTCTTAAACCATTATATGATTCTGATTCCGGCAGATACATAGAATCCATTACCTCCACATAGTACTCATCCGGGTATTTTTGCGGATCAGTAATAAGCTTAGCTTTATGATTTAGCTTTCTACCTGCATAAATATCATCATCAGTACCTATACTGTAATAATTCTCATACATGTATTTATCATAAGCAGACTGGTCTTCTGTAGCTTCCTGATCTTTGAATGCAAATTCTCCAATACCTCCCGAACCCGGTTTTTGCCCTTGCTCATCTGCTAGGATAGCAAGCCTTGTTCTAATTGTAGAATCTTTAACCCACTGTACAAACTGACGGTACTCGCTATTGGTAATTTCCGTCTCGTCCATGTAGAAAGAACGAACAGTTACCGTTTTTGTAGGAGCATCCTGTACATTAGCTAAGTCGTCGTCAGACTTACCCATGATATAGGCACCACCCGGGATTAAAGCCATACCATAAGGCTTTTCCGGCCTCCACTTTCTGCCTTTAACTCCTACCAGTTCTCCTCGGTCACTGGAACCACAGCTGATTAAAAATGATAAAGTTGCTGTTAATGCAATGAACTTCTTCATAAAATTGGGTTATTAATGTAATTCTATTTTTAAGGGCGTAAACCTATTTATTTATTTTCAAAAAAACAATTTTTTTATTAAAAAAACCTAAACAAAAGGTAAACTATTTAATAGTTCTACCAAAACACTACGTTTTTCTAACAAAAATGTTAAATAATGCTCTTTCTTTGAGCTTTCCACAATCTTTCAGGGTACTCGCCATCACAAGCGGCTAAATAATCCTGATGGTTACACGGTAATAACGTGTTCCTTTTTAATTTATTGCTAAGATTTGACACAAAAGGCACCTCAATCCACCATCTTGCAGTCTTGTCGCTCTTATAAAAAATAAGCTCTTCGTCTTCCGATGGCACAATATACTTTATATAATTCTCTTTGCTACCAAAAGGATATTCATTAGAACGATAATGTACTCCTTCTATAAAATACCAAATTACCTGAGCTACCAATGCTGCTTCCTGACGCGAATCATCATGGTTAAAAATACCCAGTGATGTAACTTTGTCACTTATCCCTGCATAGCGTGCTAATGTACAAATTTCTTTGCCATCAAAACCATTTGGTATAAATTTAACAATATTTCCCGAATCGCTAGACTTAACTGCCGTCATATCAACACTTACAATATCCGCATCCCTGAACACAGGCTCAGCAATCGTAGGGTTTCCGCTCACTTCTCCAAGTCTGAAAGCGTCGAAATACAACTTTTCTACAAGATCAATTTCTTCCTGAGAGTTGTAATATGTCTGATAACCTAAGTTACTATAATTAAAAAGATTGTTTGGCTCGTCTACTATCATTCTTGTAAGATAAGACGCCGCTGAAAGCTCTTCTTCCTGACTTCCAAAATCAAACTTGCCATCTATAGCCACAAAATTAACCATTTGCTCAAGCTTATCGTAAGCCCTGTACAGCGCGTAAGACAAATCCTGCGAACCCCCGATAACTATCGGAAGTATTCTCTTTTTTATAAGCTCCTCCGCAATGCTTTTAAGCGCAAAGTAAGTATCCTGCTGCGTATCACCTTGTGGTATATTACCTAAATCTACAACAGATTTATCCCAGTTACCCGGAAACAATCCGTAAAATTCTTTTCTTATATAATTAAGATGGATATGATGTTCTTTCTTTTCTCCTGCTCCCCTGTTATCCAAAACACCCATAATAGCTATTGCTGCTTTTTCAAGATCAGGAAAGTGGTCTTGCGAATGAAAATCGGTTTTGTTGCCTAAAGCCTGGGCAGACCCTCCGGCAATAAAGTCAAGTAAACCTGCATCCAGTGGTTGTAAAAAATCAAATACCATCTTTATTATTTCTTTTTAGTGGCAGCTTTCTTTGCAGGCGCTTTTTTTGCCGCAGTTTTTTTTGCAGGTGCCTTTTCTTCTATCATTGCTTTAACCTGATCTAACGTCAGTTTAGCAGTATCCACATCTTTGTTAAGCTCAATCTTAATTTTGCCCTTAAGGATTACCGAACGACCCCAACGTGCTTTCTCGACACGGATACCATCTTCTTCCCAGTTATGGATAACTTTATCAATGTCTTTTTGAAGCTTATCTTCTATAAGCTCATTAAGATCTGATTGTGTAAGGTTATCAAAATTATATTTTTTGCTCACGTTGATAAATATGCCATTCCATTTGATGAACGGACCAAAACGCCCGACCCCTTTTTGAACAGGTTCGTTTTTATAGGTTCCGATAGGCGCATCTGCCTGTTGTTTTTCATTAATTAACTCCTGAGCCCTTTCCAGAGTTACATCAAGAGGATCTTCGCCTTTTGGAAGCGAAATGAACATTTTACCAAAACGCACATACGGTCCAAAACGGCCATTACTTACCTCCACCTCTTCACCCTGGTAGTTACCAAGATTTTTAGGAAGCAAAAACAGGCCTAACACTTCATCAAGAGTGATTGTGCCAATATTCTGCTCATGCAGAAGGCTTGCAAATTGTTTATTTTCATCTTCGGCATCTCCTATCTGAGCCATTGGCCCAAATTTACCTAAACGAACACTTACCGGTTTACCTGTTTTAGGATCTGTTCCTAAAATACGCTCTCCCGATTCTCTGTCGGCATTTTTTTCTACATCTTTTACCGTAGGGTGAAAATGACTGTAGAAATCGCCCATCATTTTTGTCCAGTCTTCATTACCCGAAGCAATTTCGTCAAAATCCTGCTCTACCTTAGCCGTAAAGTTATAATCCAGAATCGTTTCAAAATGGTTAACAAGGAAATCATTAACGATGATCCCAATATCTGTAGGAACTAATTTCCCTTTATCAGAACCTACATTTTCATGTAATTCCTGTTCAGAAACAGCACCCGATTTTAATATCATCTGGCGGTATCTTCTCTCCTGCCCTTCAAAACTACCTTTCTCAACATAATTTCTGCTGATGATCGTAGAGATTGTAGGTGCATAAGTAGAGGGACGACCTATACCAAGCTCTTCAAGTTTCTTTACTAAAGCAGCCTCAGTATATCGTGCCGGCGGTCTTGAGAAACGCTCTGTAGCCGTAATATAATTATTAGTCAGTTTTTCATTTACCTTTAATGCAGGCAGCATACCTTCCTGTTCTACATCCTCATCATCGCTTCCTTCAAGATATACTTTTAGGAAACCTTCAAACATTAAAACTTCTCCAGATGCGGTAAATAATTCTTTATGATTGTTTGCTTCAATCTTTACATTGGTACGTTCAAGTTCTGCGTCACTCATTTGAGACGCTACCGTTCTTTTCCAGATAAGATCATATAGTCTTGCCTGATCACGGTCTATATTAACACCATGACGCGACATATCTGTCGGACGAATAGCCTCGTGAGCTTCCTGAGCTCCTTTACTCTTAGTAGCAAAATTTCTTCTTTTACTAAACTCTTTACCATATGACCTGATAATTTCAGCCTCCGCAGCCGCCATAGCATCCTGAGAAAGGTTTACACTATCTGTTCTCATATAAGTAATAAGACCTGCTTCATACAAACGCTGTGCAAGCATCATGGTAACACCAACCGGAAAATATAATTTCCTTGCTGCTTCCTGCTGTAAAGTAGAAGTAGTAAATGGTGCTGCCGGCGATTTTTTTGCCGGTTTGGTTTCAAGGTCTGACACCTTATATATAGAACCAATATTTTTATTTAAAAAATCCTGGGCTTCCTGTTTTGTAGTAAAGTTTTTAGGCAGCTTTGCTTTAAAAGTTTTACCGGCTTCATTTACAAACTCAGCAGTAACACTATACGATCCTTCTGCATTAAAATTTTGTATTTCACGCTCACGCTCTACAACCAAACGAACAGATACCGACTGTACCCTACCTGCCGAAAGCCCGCTTTTTACTTTTTTCCAAAGCACCGGCGAAAGTTCGTATCCCACAAGCCTGTCCAGTACGCGGCGTGCCTGTTGGGCATTAACAAGGTTATAGTTTATATCTCTTGGATTCTCTATCGCTTTTAAAATAGCTGTTTTTGTAATTTCGTGAAAAACGATCCTTTTCGTTTTTGCTTTATCAAGTTTCAGTTCTTCCGCCAGGTGCCACGCAATCGCCTCACCCTCGCGGTCCTCATCGCTCGCTAACCAAACCATATCGGCCGATTTAGAAAGATCCCTAAGTTTTTTAACCAAAGCTTTTTTGTCGGGTGACACTTCATATTTGGGCTTAAAGCCATTCTCTACATCCACCCCAATTTCTTTCGAAGGAAGGTCGGCTATGTGTCCGTAACTGGACTCAACCTGGTATCCTGCTCCCAGAAATTTTTCAATGGTTTTTGCCTTTGCAGGCGACTCAACGATCACTAAATTCTTTGCCATATTGCTTTTCTTTGTGTGGCAAAAGTATATGATTTTTTTAAATATTAGTTTTTTGTAGATTTTTTTAAAATGATTTTTATGAAATCTGCATTATATATTAAGGTGTAAAACCACAAAAACAGCAAAACAAATATGTATTTCTAAGTCTGTCATCTTGTCATAATATTGAATTAAATACTATCTTTGCCACCTGAATAAGCACTACCGGAGTAGATTTATGGAAAAGATTATTGAAGAAAACAAACAGGGTCAAAGCCTTGTTTTAGAGCAAAAAGAAGGAAATACAAAAAAACTCTTTATTGAGAGCTATGGCTGCCAGATGAATTTTTCTGATAGCGAAATTGTTGCTTCTATACTTGCCAATGAAGGATTTAACACTACCCAGAACCTCGAAGAAGCCGATCTTGTATTGGTTAACACCTGTTCTATCCGCGATAAGGCAGAGCAGACTGTTAGAAAGAGACTGGAAAAATATAATGCTGTAAAAAAGATAAACCCGGGAATGAAGGTGGGCGTATTAGGCTGTATGGCCGAACGCCTTAAAAGCCAGTTCCTGGAAGAAGAAAAAATAGTAGACATGGTTGTAGGCCCTGATGCTTATAAAGACCTGCCTAACCTTTTAAGGGAAGTTGAAGAAGGCCGCGACGCTATAAACGTTATTCTTTCTAAAGACGAAACCTATGGCGATGTAGCTCCTGTGCGTCTTAACAGTAATGGCGTTACTGCATTTGTATCTATTACCCGCGGATGTGACAACATGTGTACTTTTTGTGTGGTTCCTTTTACCCGCGGACGTGAACGCAGCCGTGAACCGCAAAGCATAATGGAAGAAATTGCCGACCTGTACAGCCGAGGTTTTAAAGAAATAACCCTTTTAGGCCAAAACGTAGACAGTTACCTTTGGTATGGTGGCGGACTTAAAAAAGATTATGTAAAGGCATCTGAAATGCAAAAAGCTACTGCGGTAGATTTTGCTCAGCTGCTTGACAGGGTTGCTATAGCTTACCCTAAAATGCGTTTCCGTTTCTCAACATCAAACCCGCAGGACATGCACCTTGAGGTGATAGAAGTAATGGCTAAACATAATAACATATGTAAATATATCCATTTGCCTGTACAAAGCGGAAGCACACGTATATTAAAGGAAATGAACCGTCAGCATACACGTGAGGAGTATATGGAACTGGTAGATAATATTTACCGCATTATTCCCGAAATTTCTCTTTCTCAGGATATGATCACCGGTTTCCCTACCGAAACAGAAGAAGACCACCAGGATACCCTTACGCTTATGGAACATTGCCAATATGATTTTGGTTTTATGTTTGCGTATAGCGAAAGACCCGGAACGCTGGCTGCAAGAAAATTAGAAGACGATATTCCTGACGAAATAAAAAACCGCAGGCTTACAGAAATTATTAACCTGCAACAAAGCATGGCACTGAAACGCACACAGCGTTTTATAGGTCAGGTAGTTGAAGTACTTATAGAAAAAGAATCAAAACGTTCTGCAGAACACTGGAGCGGACGCACCTCTCAAAACACTACGGTTGTATTCCCTAAAGGAAATTACAAACCGGGAGATTTTGTTAATGTTCTTACCAGCGACTGTACCACTTCTACTTTGATAGGAGAAGCTGTAGGATATTCAGAGATGCAGGCATAATTTGTTCAAAGTTTCAGGTTCTTCAAAAGTGATAAAATAATGGAAAGCGTACAAGCCATAAAACAGCGATTTGAGATTATAGGGAATGACCCTAAGCTTAACCGCGCCGTAGAAAAAGCTATACAGGTTGCCCCTACCGATATTTCGGTATTGGTTACCGGGGAAAGTGGTGTTGGTAAAGAAAGTATCCCTAAAATAATACATGCCCTTTCGCACAGAAAGCACGGCAAATATATCGCTGTAAACTGTGGTGCCATTCCTGAAGGAACTATAGACAGCGAACTTTTTGGTCACGAAAAAGGCGCCTTTACAGGAGCTACAGGTACTCGTGAAGGTTACTTTGAAGTAGCCGATGGCGGTACTATTTTTCTTGACGAAGTAGGCGAATTACCGCTTACCACACAGGTAAGACTGCTTCGTGTGCTTGAAAACGGCGAATTTATTAAAGTAGGTTCATCTCAGGTTCAAAAAACGAATGTTCGTATTGTAGCTGCCACAAACGTAAATATGTTTGACGCTATAGAAAAAGGTAAATTTAGGGAAGACTTATATTATCGCTTAAGCACTGTTGATATTTCGCTTCCGCCATTGCGCGACAGGAAAGACGACATTCACCTGCTATTCAGAAAATTCTCTTCAGATTTTGCACATAAATATAAAATGCCGCCTATTAAGCTTGATGACGACGCCGTTCATCTTTTGCTTAAATTCAGATGGGGAGGTAACATCCGCCAGCTTCGAAATGTGGCTGAACAGATAAGCGTTCTTGAACCTAACAGAAACATTACCCTTGCATCGCTTCGTTCTTACCTGCCCGAAGAAGGCAGTAACCTGCCGGCAGTAATAAAAGACAAGAAACCGGAAAGCGATTTCAGTAACGAAAGAGAGATACTATATAAGGTGTTGTTTGACATGAAGAGCGACCTAAACGACCTGAAAAAACTTACTATGGAGCTGATGCAAAACGGCAACACTTCTAAAGTACAGGAAACTAACAAAGGACTGATCCAAAAAATATACGGCTCTCAAAATGGTTCTTCACTTGAGAATTTTGAAGAAATGCCGCGTACTGAAGTTTTTGCACACCAAAAAACAGCACGTCCTGAACCACCGGTTGTTGAAGAAGAGGAAGATGACGATGACGGACACTATCTTTTTGCAGAAACGGTTGAAGAGGAAGAAACCTTAAGACTGGATGAAAAAGAAATAGAGCTTATTAAAAAAGCATTGGAGCGTAACAAAGGAAAACGTAAGGCCGCTGCCGATGAGCTTGGCATATCTGAAAGGACGCTGTACCGAAAAATAAAACAATATGACTTATAGCCCTATGGCAATTATTATGAGACACTTAAAATTTATATTTGCATTTACAGTACTTTTAATCTTTACCGGATGCAGCATTAGCTATAACTTTACGGGATCAGGGAAGATTGATGCTAAAACCTTTCAGGTTAATTTTTTCCAGAATAAAGCCGATGTTATTGAGCCGGGTATAGACCGTCAGTTTACACGCAGGCTTCAGGATCTTATACAAAACCAGACCAACCTGAGTATTACTAATTCTAACGGCGACCTAGTATATGAAGGTGAGATAACGCAATACCGCATCTCTCCTATGACTGCTACTGCCGATCAAAAGGCAGCGCAGAACAGGCTGAGCATTACTGTGAATGTTAGATTTACAAACAAGAAAAAAGAAGACGACGATTTTGAGAAGCCTTTCAGCTTTTATTATGATTTTTCGGGAACAGCACTTCCTCAGGGCGCTATACTTAACACAGCACTTGAAGATATTTTTGAAAGGATAACACAGGATATATTTAACGAATCGCTCGCGAAATGGTAAAACGAGTATTCAGTATTCAGTAGCAGTTGGCAGTTTCGCCACTCACTGAATACTGAACACTGAACACTGAAAAAACTGAATACAAAAGACTATACATACCTGCTTAATAAGCCTTACTCATTAAATGAAAGGCAGACGGCCGAACTGGAAAACATCCTTTCGGAATTTCCGTTCCTGCAAAGCGCGCGCGCCATTTATTTAAAAGGCCTTTACAATCAGGATAGTTTTCGTTACAATACTGAGCTTAAAAAAACCGCTGCCTATACAACCGACCGTTCTGTACTTTTTGATTTTATCACATCCGAACAGTTTCAGAGCGTAGATAAAGATGTATTTAGCGAGCAGGAAAAAGCTGTACAGTCAATTACAGTTAACGATAGCGAGCTAATAGATCAGGAAGAAGAAACCGTACAACCGGAAATTATTGAAGTTCAGGAGCCTGTAAATAAACTTGAAGAGTCTATAAAAAGGTCTATTAAAGCTGTAGAGGATCTTGAGTCGCTAAAACCGGCTATACCTGAACAACAGACAACTCCTGTAACTGACAGGCTGGAAGAATCCATAAAAAATTCTATCAGGGTAGTTGAAGACACAATAGACACTGTACAACAGGAAGAAACAACTTCTAAAGAAGAAACCTTTATTCCTGAAAAAACAGAAGAAAAACTGAATATTGGCAAGCCGTTAGATTTTAGCAAAAGTGAAACACACTCTTTTGCAGAATGGCTGCAACTTTCTAAGCTTACCCCAATAAACAGGGATAATGAAGAAAAAAGTGAGCCTGTAGCAGAAGAAAAAATACCTGAAACTGACGATGCTATCAGTAAAAAAATGGAGCTTATAGACAAATTTATAGAGACTAACCCTAAGATAGCACCAGTAAGAAATGTAACGCCAACCCCTATAAATATTGAGAAAACCCAACAGGATAACTCAATGCTTATGACCGAGACTCTGGCACGCGTATACCTTGAACAAAAAAAATACAGCAAAGCAATACAGGCATATGAAATTTTAATTTTGAAATATCCGGAAAAAAGTGTTTTCTTTGCAGACCGTATTTCAGATATAAAGATAATTCAACAAAATAACAACTTAAAGAACGATGCTTAACTTTTCAATTTTTCTGGTACTTATAACAATAGTAAGCTTTTTGCTTGTAGTGGTAATTATGGTTCAAAACCCTAAAGGCGGAGGTCTTTCTTCATCTATTGGAGGAGGTTCACAGATGATGGGTGGCGTTCAGAAAACAACTGATTTTCTTGACAAGAGTACATGGACACTTGCTACAATATTAGTTGCACTTATATTGTTATCAAGCCTTAGCTTCTCTGCAATGGGAGACAATGATTCTTTTATTGACGAATCTGCGGTTCCTGCAGCACAAACTCCTGCAGCTCCTGCAAACGGATCAGTTCAGCCGGCCGGTACACCTGCACCAGCAGCGACACCTGCTACGCCTGCGGCACAACCACAACAGTAATTTCTTCGTAAATAACGATATCGAAAATGCCAGCTAAAATATGCTGGCATTTTTTTTACCATGAAACTTTGTCAGACATTACATGAATGGCACAATTTCTGAAAAACTGAAAACATCAATTTTAATAACAAACAAAATAAATATTACTAATATGGCTTTAAACATTAAACCCCTTTCAGATCGTGTACTTATCGAACCGGTAGCCGCAGAAACACAAACTGCATCTGGGATTTTTATTCCTGATACTGCTAAAGAAAAACCACAAAAAGGTATTGTAGTAGCTGTAGGCAATGGCACTAAAGACCATGACATGACAGTAAAAGTAGGTGACACTGTACTTTATGGTAAATATGCCGGTACTGAATTGAAACTTGAAGGCAAGGATTATCTTATAATGAAAGAAGAGGAGATTTTTGCAATAATCTAATTGAGGGTAATTATTTAAAAAACATATAACGAAAATACACAATGGCTAAAGAGATAAAATTTGATATTGAAGCACGCGACGGTTTAAAACGCGGTGTAGATGCATTAGCAAATGCTGTAAAAGTAACCTTAGGCCCTAAAGGCCGTAATGTAATCATCAGCAAATCGTTTGGTGGACCTACAGTAACTAAAGATGGTGTATCTGTAGCTAAAGAAATCGAGCTTTCTGACACACTTGAAAACATGGGTGCACAGATGGTTAAAGAAGTAGCTTCTAAAACTAACGATCTTGCAGGAGACGGTACTACTACAGCTACTGTACTTGCACAGGCTATCGTTAAAGAAGGACTTAAAAACGTTGCTGCGGGTGCAAACCCAATGGATCTTAAACGTGGTATAGACAAAGCTGTTGAAGCTATCGTTGCCGATCTTGCAAAACAAGCTAAAGTTGTAGGATCTGACAGCGAAAAAATCAAACAGATTGCTTCTATTTCTGCTAACAACGACGAAACTATTGGCGAACTTATCGCTGCTGCTTTTGGTAAAGTAGGAAAAGAAGGTGTTATTACTGTTGAAGAAGCTAAAGGAACAGATACTTATGTGGACGTTGTGGAAGGTATGCAGTTTGACAGAGGTTACCTTTCTGCTTATTTTGTAACTAACTCTGAAAAAATGGAGGCTGAACTTGACAGACCTTACATTTTACTTTACGACAAAAAAGTATCTTCAATGAAAGATTTACTTCCGGTACTTGAGCCGGTTGCACAATCAGGAAGACCCTTACTAATCATTGCTGAAGATGTAGACGGAGAAGCTCTTGCTACGCTTGTTGTAAACAAATTAAGAGGTGCGCTTAAAATTGCTGCTGTTAAAGCTCCTGGCTTTGGTGACAGAAGAAAAGCGCTTCTTGAAGATATTGCTATCCTTACAGGTGGTACTGTTATAGCAGAAGAGAGAGGTTACACTCTTGAAAACGCTACGCTTGATATGCTTGGTACTTGTGAAAAAGTAACTATTGATAAAGATAACACTACACTTGTAAACGGTGCAGGTGATCAGGATAACATTAAAAACCGTGTTAACCAGATCAAAGCTCAGATGGAAACTACAACATCTGACTATGACAAAGAAAAACTTCAGGAGAGACTTGCTAAACTTGCAGGTGGTGTAGCTGTACTTTATGTAGGTGCTGCATCTGAAGTTGAAATGAAAGAGAAAAAAGACCGTGTAGATGATGCACTTCACGCTACGAGAGCAGCTGTTGAAGAAGGTATTGTTGCCGGTGGTGGTGTTGCTTTACTAAGAGCTAAAGCTGTACTTTCATCTATCAATGCTGAAAATGCTGACGAAGCTACAGGTATCCAGATCGTAGCACGTGCTGTAGAGTCTCCGCTAAGAACTATTGTAGAGAATGCAGGCCTTGAAGGATCTGTAGTTGTTGCAAAAGTTGCTGAAGGCACTGGTGACTTTGGTTATAATGCTAAAACTGACGAGTATGTAGACATGCTTGCAGCTGGTATTATTGACCCTAAAAAAGTGACACGTGTTGCTCTTGAAAATGCAGCATCTGTAGCAGGTATGATACTTACTACTGAGTGTGCTCTTATAGACATTAAAGAAGATAACGCCGGCGGAATGCCAATGGGCGGTGGTATGCCGGGAATGATGTAATTCTCTTATTACCAGATATTTTAAAAGGAGTGCTTTTCAGGCACTCCTTTTTTTATGCAACTTTAACACTTCTATACGGTTTTCCGTAACCATATTACTGTAGTTATGTATAAATTTACGGCATGAGTTTTGAAAGAAAAGCTCTACAATCAATCACCAACCTTATGAAAAGAATTTTTAATGCTTTTTTGGCTGTAAGCTCACTACTTATTTACAGCCAGAATAGTTTTGCCCAACAAAGCAGAAATCAGGAAATTATCCAGTCTGTAACTGATTATTTCTTTCTTGAACGTGAAAACATCCATGCCCATTTCGATAAAAATGTGTTCATGACTAATGAAAGTATATGGTTTAAAGGATATGTATTTCACAGAAAGAAAAACACTCCGTTTTTTACTACAGTAAACATTTACGCTTCCTTAATGGATGCTGAAGGAAAAGTAATTGAAACGAAACTTTTGTATGGCAACATAGGCAGTTTTGACGGAAGCTTTAAACTGAACAGCAATTTTAAATCGGGTAAATACTATATACAGTTTTACACTAACTGGATGAATAATTTCTTTGAAGATGAATCATCTGTATATGAAATTGCAGTTATTAATCCTGAAACAGGCCCGGGAAATGCACTTGGAAAACCAAACCCTTCAAAAATAAATATAGATTTAAATCCTGAAGGCGGAACATTATTAAGCGGTACAGCAAATACAATCGGTATACATATATCTGACTGTAATCATAACCCTTTACAGGTAACATCAGCAGATATTACAGATGCTTCGGGAAAACTCGTAAAAAAGATACCGCTAAATAAACTCGGCTATGGCAAGATTGATCTCCCTTCTGACAATACTCAGGGATATAAGGCTATTGTAACATTAGATGACAAAAAGTATGAGCAGGCATTCCCAACTGCGCAGCTAAAAGGAATAGCAATGGAAGTAAACAGCTATTCTATTACAGATCAGACGATGATAAAGATTCGCACTAACAAAACAACACTTGAAGCTTATAATGCAAGGCCAATTTATGTGCTAATTCATCAGGATGAAAAATCGACTGTTTTGGAACTCACACTTAATGACAAAAAAACTGAAGAAATTATAGTTATTCCTAATAAAGACATTGCAGACGGACTGAATACCATAAGAATTCTCGACAGCGACCTGAATCAATTATCCGAGAGGTTGTTCTTTAAATACCCTAAACCTGCACTTACTTCAGACCTTATTGCTAGCGGAAAAACTGAGGGTAAAGTAAATTATAAGGGCAAAGTAAACTATCCTAATATGAACATTAGTATATCTGTATTGCCCGAAAACACTATCAGTTTTGATGATTCAAATGATATTTTCGGATCATTGATGCTACTACCTTATCTTGACAATAAAAAGAAAGCCTCAGGAAGGCACTATTTTACTACACTTTCTAAAGGAAAGATGTATGAGCTGGACCTTTATTTAATGAATCAAAAGAGTAAATATAAATGGAATACTATAATACATTCGCCTCCCGGAAGTAATTATACCTTTGATATGGGAATAACCCTTAAAGGAACCATTCCTTCAAATATAGATCCTAAATTGTCCAGAGTCAGAATGTACTCTTTAACTTCCGGCATTGATGAATCAACCGAAATTAATGATAAAAGAGAGTTTTATTTTAACAATCTTGTAATTCCCGATTCGTCTTATGTAAATTTCACTCTTGTAAGAAGAGGCGTAGAACCGAAGCAACTTTCAATTGTACCACAACTGCTAAATGGCGGCCGAAAGTTTAATAAACCCTATGTCCCTGAAGTATATTCTTATGCACCCCAGGCTACCGAAACATCTCCTCAAAATCCTAACATTTTTAAGGAAGTTAATGAATTGAATGAAATTAAGCTTGAAGGTAAGACAACACTTAAATATGCTAACAGCTTTGGCAATGGCAACCTGCATGCTTATAAAATTACTGATGCCAATATATTTGGCGCAGGTAGCCTGGTGCCGTTTATTAAGACATACGGAGGGTTTTATGTTGATGACCATGATGGCGGACTTAAGATATATTCGCGTACCGTAAACAGTATCCATGGAGGAATGTCAACCCCGATAATTTATATCGATAATGTACAGCTTGTGAATGACACTACATGGCTTACCAACATATTTCTGGACGAAGTAGACGAAATTTATATGAGCAATACTGCTATCGTTCCTTCTATTCGTAACAATATGGGTGTTATAAAAATTTACCTTAAAAAAGGAGGCAGGCCAAACCGTAAAGACAACACGCCTCAGATAATGGTAAGGAACAGTTTTGAAAAAATGATGCCTTTCCAGAATGTTACGTACAACTCTGTAGACGATAAAGGGTTTGAAAATTTTGGAGTTATCGATTGGCAAGCAACTATAATGACGGACGAAAACGGTGAATTTAACCTCTCTCTTCCTAAAATATCTTCTAAGCCTCTAAAAATTCTTATTGAAGGCTTTAGTGCCGACGGCAAAATGATATCAGAAATAAAAACGATCAATTAAAAATAGCAAAGCCCCCAACGAAACAACGCTGGGGGCTTTTACATAACCAAATCTAAATCTAATTGAAAAACACCTGGTACTGTGCGACCACAGCACCCTTTCTTTCTATACTGTTTCCGGCGGTATTAAATACCGGTCGGTTTTGATATGCTATCGTGAACTTAGAGGTTTGCCCGGCTAAAAACCAGTTTACACCTGCATCATAATATGTCATTGGATCGTTTAATCTCTCATAATCGCCATACTGCATAGATACATAAGGCATCAATGTAGTTTCTCCAATAAGATTGTCCTTAAACTTATACCCTGCCTGCATGTATGCGGCTGTACCTGTTCCAAACATTGGGAAAGCATTACCCGCCCCGTTAAGAATGGCTGTATTGTTATTCCCGTTAGCCGGATTCATAGGTCCTGAATTACGGATATAATTTTTACCATAGTCAAAATGCGTAACATTAGCATACAGGCTTATCGCCTGCCCTTTGCTTCCCGCAGGTGCATCATAATAAACATCTGCCGCAAGGTGAAGCATGTTAGTGCTTATAGTATCGTTTGCAGCACCTAAGTGCCACATGGCATCTTTTTGGTAAATAGCACCAACACCTACATTAAACACATTTTTCTTACCTAAATAAGTGCCTGTACTGTAAGGCGTCATGTTTGACTCCTGATCATGAAACTGGTACATTACATAAGCATTGTACTGCATTTTAGGAGGATTCGCCGAAAAAGCCGAATTTGTACCTATACCATTGCCAGCATTATATCCTGCTGATTTTTGTATTGCCATAGGCTGAGCCATAGACACGCGGTAATCAAGTTTTCCCAGCTTACCTTTTACAAATACCGATAACTTACGACCAAACTGATCGGTAACATCATTAGTAGCCTCCTGGTATAATGGAAGATCTATCCCCATTATATTACCTACCGAAGAAGACGCGTAACGCGATAAACCATTCCAGCCGGAAATACCTATACCTGCGGATATCCTGGTTTTATCAATCGCATATTCTCCATAAGCATCGTGAACAAAAAAGCCAAGTTTCCTGTCGGCTACATTATTAAAGTTATTTTCACCAAACTGGCTGTATGCAAACACTCTGTCAGTAAGCTGCCCGAAAAGCTGAATCCTGTATCGGCGAATGCCAATATCTGTACCGCTGCTTTTCTCAACACCATTTATGGTAGTACCGGGGTTATAATCTGCAGCACGGAGCCAAGCTTGTGTCATAAACGTTAGTTTTACAAAATTGCTTCCATCTTCATTAAGGTAAAATTTCCTGTCTTTAAAGAAGCTGTTTTCTGCTTTTGCAGTAGGAACCGCCTGAGTCCCGGGATTATTTTGGGCATTAGAAATATGTGGCACCAGAAATGACAGTAGTGCACACAAGGCTAATCCTCCTTTTAGATTTTTCATTATCGGTTTGTTATTGTTTTAGTGATTTTTGGCAAATATACTGCTTCATCATTTTAGCGCAATAACGTTTGATAATTTAAAAAAAGGAATACCGGCTTTGCAAACAGGCAGGATGCGTACCGGTATTCCGGGCAATTAACACAATTTTCGTTATTATATAAAAGGTATTATAATCATCTCGTGCAGCTTAGCCCTAATAATTTCCACACCTGCCTAATACAGTTTATCCTAACTAATATCAATAAACATTAAAACAGAAACACATAGTAAGTTGTATGCTTTGCGCATAACTGTGGGCATTTGCAGCAGCAGAAAAAGTTTAGGATTATCTCATAAATGAGACCAACCTGTACAGGATATTATAATACCTGTATTATGCGAGATGAAATTTCCAATTGCAGTACAGGTCGTAAAGTGACCCCCTGTAAATTTCAGGACGCATGTTAACGTCAGTAAATTGTTGCTGTCTCTGAAATTTAGCAATTGGTTTTGAAGAAAAAGTACCAAAAAAAGCAAACTCTAAATCATCGGTATCAAGGCCTTTTTTTAACTGGTCAAAAAAACCTGATTCTGAATCGGTATCCGAGATGGCACTAAGATCCTGTTTCGATCCTGATTCGCGACGCTCCGTTTCTGATTTTTTAAATTTAGGTGCACCCGCACTAATGCTTTTTACAAAGCATGCGTTCAGAAAAACAAATATCAACAGTAAGGACAAAAATCCTTTATTGTTGTTTATCATGTTTCTGATTATTTTCACCTGAATTACTTTTTTAGTTTTACAAAGTTTATAAATTTTATGATACAAAAGTCATTCCAAATCATAAATTTTAAAAAAAAATCCCGAAAACTAATTTTCGGGATCTTTTCTACATTTTTAAAGCCTCTCATACTGGCAGCAGGAATGAAGCTTATCATAATCTTCATTTTTAGCTTTAACCTTATCGGTATCGTGCCCTGCCTTTGCAATAGCAGCATGCACATCTGCAATGCTGGCTTTATTTTCATCAACAATAAGTTTCATGTCGTGGTTATCCTGGCTCCAAACTGCCGATTTAACGCCCGGCACACTATACGCCGCTTTTTCTATTCTTTTCTTACAGATGCCACAGTTACCATTTACAACTATTTCATGTTTGGCATTTTTACTTTTTTCTTCTTTTTTATCCTGTGCCTGTACAGATAATCCCGCAAGGGTAACAAGCATTACTAAAATCAGTTTTTTCATTTTTGTATATTTTTAATTTTTATCCTCACCCAGCCCTCTCCAAAGGAGAGGGAGAAGTTTATTTTATTTTAAATCGTATCCCTGCATAATACATCTGGCCAAAAATTGGCGCATATATAATAGAACTATCAAAATACTGGCCAAAAGGATCATCATTACCTAAAATGGCTTTTTTCTGCCTGTAATTACCTAAATTCTCTGCCCCTACATATGCTTCAAAAACACTTGAAAATGTTCTTGTTACCTGCGTATTCATTAACGAGAATGATGGCGAATAATTGCCCATTTGGTACTGCTCAGGGTTGCTGCCAGTATAAGGTAAGCGCTGCTTGCCCATCCAGTTGTATGTAAAGTCAAACTTCCATTGTTTACCGCCTTCTACAATATGGGTTTCGTATGCTAAATTAGTAAAAAAACGGTGTTTAGCCTGCAATGGCCTTTCTTCCATCCCGGTAGTATACTGCGTTTTAATATCGTAATATTTATAGGCCGTGCGGATATTAAAGTGCATCGTAATCTCATAGTTCAGTTCTAATTGAAGACTATTTGCATACGACTTTCCGTTAAGGTTATAAAACAGTGCCTGTTGCGGCGAAGCGAACAGATCTACCACCGCCTGGTTCTGAAAATCAGTTCTGTAGAAGTCGGCAACAAATTCTGTATTTTTACCAAACACAGTAAAATTCTGTACAAAGCTAACGCCGTAGTTCCATGCAATTTCAGGATCTAATCCATATACCTTTCCTCCGCCGTTAATTACATTAAGTGCACGGGCACTACCAAAAAGCGACTGATTTTCAGCAAAAATATTCGCAGCCCTTTTTCCTCTTCCGGCAGAAAGCCTAAACGTTCCTTTTTCCCACGGATTGTATCGCATGTGCAATCTTGGCGTTACAAAAGCCCCAAGGCGGTTGTGTACATCAAAACGACCACCTAACACTAAGCTGAAATCATTGGCATTGTCGTACGTATATTCAAAAAAAGCTCCTACAGAATTATCTATCCTGCTGTAATCTGTAGTGTTTACAAATTCTCCATAATTATCGTAGGTAAAGTTAATACCCGTGGCAAACTTATTCATCGTGTTATCAATTATCGAATTGAATATCAGATTAGAATAAAGGCTTTTCTGATTGATGTCGTACGTTCTAAACCCAAAGTAAGAATCCTGTTTGTGCCAGTTAAAGGCCGTTTGCAAACCAATACTCTGAAAGGGCATATCAGGAAATACATAGCCTAATTTTGCAGAAACGTCCACCTTATCGGTATTGATTTCAGAACCCCAGTGATGGGTTGTAAATTTATCCCTATCAGGATCAAAATCAAGCTCTCCCGTTTGCTTTTCATCTCGCATGTAGCGGAAATTGATAAAGCTTACCCACCCTTTTTCGGCATCGGTATACTGCCATCGGTTCATGATATTTACCTGTTTGCCCAACGGGTTATCAAGAAAACCGTCGTTGTTCATATCGTTCTTACTAACACGTGTATTACCATGAAGGAAAAGACTGCTGCTCCATTTATCAGACAGTTTTTTGTTAAAATGGGTATTCAGCTCAAAACGGCTGTCGGTAGAACCATAAGCATTTAAGAAGAAAGGAATATCGTTTACAGGCTTAAGCAGTTCGTAGTTTATCTGGCCTGAGATACTCTCGTAACCATTAACTACCGGCCCCGCCCCTTTTGTTATCTGAATGCTCTCTACCCATGTGCCCGGTATAAAAGATAATCCATATGCCTGGGATGCTCCACGCACAGCAGGTATATTTTCTTCAGTGATCATCAGGTACGGACTTGTAAGGCCAAGCATTTTTATCTGCTTGCTTCCTGTTAATGCATCCGAAAAACTCACATCGATAGACGGGTTGGTTTCAAAGCTTTCTGCAATATTACAGCAGGCTGCTTTAAGCAATTCCTTACTGCCCATAGTAGTAACGTTTGCAGCTTTAACATGGCTACGTTCAAGGCTTTTACGGTTCTTTTCTACCACAACCTCATTAAGCTCATTGTTTTTAGCCGGCTTAAGTTTGTGGTTTATAACCACAGTAGCTGAAGTTACATCGAGCGTATCTGAAGCATAACCCAGGTAGCTTATAACCAGTTTTGTGTTTTCCGGAGTATAAGGCAGCATAAAGGTTCCATCCTGTAATGTAGATGCAGATATGGTAGTATTGAGCCAGTTGACTCCTGCACCCGGAAGCGGCAGGTTTTGCTCATCGAGCACTTTACCGCTTATTGTTTCCTGCGCCTGTGCAAAAGAAACGCACAGCAGCAGCAATAAAAATATTTTGCGCATAAAAAAAGTTATAACATTAATAATCATGTCATTCCTTATGGAACAACTATTAAGAATGCATAACTCAGGCGTAAAAGATGTATTGACAATAGAGTTTAAAGAGCGGAGGCGCATGTGCCTCACAGTAAAATGAAGGATTTTCTTTGGCGATGACAGGAGCATCGGCAGTAAACTGTACAGGTTTCCACTCCTCTACAGCATAAAATGCACTTAGGTCAAGCTGAAGTGACTTAACGATAATGTTATCGGCCTTGTCATTTTTAAGCTTAACGAGATGACTCTTGCAACATTTCTTAGTGTTTTCTTTTGCAGCGCAGCAGCTTTTTGTTTCTTTTTTCTGCTTAGCCATTGCAGTACAGGGTGCGTCTGCTTTATAAGCGAAAGAAACCGATGCTACTTCACCATGACAATAATGCACATTAAGCGCGAACCCCATATTGGATGCCAATATAAGGAACGTTAAGAGTATGCTTATGTGCTTATTAAACTTCATATGAGGCAAAAATATATATTTTAACCCAACCCATAACCATCTTGCAGCATCAAAAACTCAAAATGTGGTAATTTTATAGTTTTAACCATATTAAAACATAAATAAACCTCCCTTTGTCGTAATTTTGCATAAAATTTTTGTACCATGACGTTTGAAGAATTAAAACCAAAAGTTACCGATATACTTAACCACGATAACCTGATAAGGGAAGAAAAACTATTACAGCTATGCCACATGCTTCGTGATAATATAGATTATTACGACTGGGTAGGCTTTTATTTTCGCAACGGCGAAAAAGAAGAATTAGTATTAGGCCCTTATGCCGGAGAAGCTACAGACCACACTGTAATACCGTTTGGAAAAGGTATTTGCGGACAGGTAGCCGTGTCTAACCAAAACTTTGTAGTACCTGATGTTCATGCCCAGGATAATTATATTGCCTGCAGCCTAACAGTAAAATCTGAAGTGGTTATACCATTGTTTGTAAACGGTGAGAACATCGGCCAGATAGATATTGACTCTGAAGTGCTCGATGCCTTTACCGAAAGAGATGAACGCTTTCTTGAATTTGTAAATGAGGAAGTGGCTAAACTTTTTTAAGCTGCTGAGTTTCTTAGAAGCTAAGGCACTAAGTACCTCAGTAACTTAGCAACTAATAAAAAGTTGCAGGTAAAAAAATATTGATTACCTTTGCAGCCGTTAGGATAAACCTAACATACATAATAATCATTTAAATAATATTAGCATGTACTTAACTAAAGAAGTTAAAGCGGAAATTTTCGCAAAACACGGAAAATCAGCTACGAACACTGGTTCTGCTGAGGGACAAATCGCGTTATTCACATTCAGAATTAACCACCTTACTGAGCACCTTAAGAAAAATCGTCATGATTTTAACACTGAGCGTTCTCTTGTAATGCTGGTAGGTAAAAGAAGAAGTCTTCTTGATTACCTTAAGAAGAAAGAGATTAACAGATACCGTGAGATTATCAAAGAATTAAACATCAGAAAATAATCGAAATGAGAAGAGGTGCCCGCGCGCCTCTTTTTATTTTTATACAAATAATGTAGAAAAAGTTTTGGTTTTTCATTGGGTGCTAAATAACTACACGACAACAACACACTAAACAACCCATTGTTTAATCAAAAGAATTAATTTATGATTCCTAAAGTAACAACAGAAATCATCGATCTGGGAGATGGAAGAAGCATCTCGATCGAAACAGGAAAACTTGCTAAACAGGCCGACGGTTCTGTAGTAGTAAGAATGGGTGATGCCATGTTACTTGCTACTGTAGTATCTGCACGTACAGCAAGCCCTGGTATTGACTTTTTACCACTAACACTTGACTACCGCGAAAAATTTGCTGCTGCCGGACGTTTCCCTGGCGGATTTTTTAAGCGTGAAGCAAGGCCTAGTGATGGCGAAGTATTAACAATGCGTCTTGTAGACCGTGTTTTACGTCCGCTATTCCCTAAAGATTACCATGCTGAAACGCAGGTAATGATTCAACTAATGTCTCATGACGAAAACGTTATGCCGGATGCACTTGCAGGTCTTGCAGCATCTGCAGCGTTAGCACTGTCTGACATTCCTTTCGCTACGCTTATCTCTGAAGTACGTGTTGCACGTATAGATGGTAAGTTTATCATCAACCCAAGCAAAGCACAACTTGACCAGTCTGACATCGATATGATGATAGGTGCGTCTATGGACTCTATTGCAATGGTTGAAGGTGAGATGAAAGAGATTTCTGAGCTTGAAATGATTGAAGCTATTAAATTTGCCCACGAAGCAATTAAAGTACAGATCGCTGCTCAGGAAAGACTTCAGGCTTCTGTAGGCAAAAAAGAAGTGAGAACATATGAAGAAGAGAAAAGCGACGATGCTGTACTTGCTAAAGTAAAAGAGCTTTCTTACGACAAATATTTTGCAATTGCCAAAGAAGGTTCTGCAAAACATGAACGTTCTGAAAAATTTGCAGCTGTAAAAGAAGAAGTTAAAGCATTATTTACTGAAGAAGAGTTACTTGAAAACGGTGACCTTGTAAGCAAATACCTTTCTAAAGTTAATAAAGAAGCAGTTCGTAACGTTATCCTTGATCTTGGCCTACGCCTTGACGGAAGGAAAACTAACGAGATCCGTCCTATCTGGTGTGAAGTAGATTATTTACCATCAACACACGGTTCTGCATTATTTACAAGAGGCGAAACTCAGGCGCTTGCTACGGTAACGCTTGGTACATCACGTGAAGCTAACATCATTGACCGTCCTACAGAACAAGGCGAGGAAAGATTTTACCTTCACTACAATTTCCCTCCATTCTCTACAGGTGAGGCTAAGCCACTAAGAGGTACTTCACGTAGAGAAGTTGGTCACGGTAACCTTGCACAACGTGCTCTTAAGAACATGATTCCTGCAGAAGTTCCTTATACTGTACGTATTGTATCTGAAGTATTGGAATCTAACGGTTCATCTTCTATGGCTACTGTATGTGCCGGTACTCTTGCACTTATGGACGCAGGTATCCAGATGACTAAACCGGTATCGGGTATTGCAATGGGTCTTATATCTGATGATGCTACAGGCCGTTGGGCTGTACTTTCTGATATCCTTGGTGATGAGGATCATTTAGGTGATATGGACTTTAAAGTAACCGGTACTGCTGACGGTATTACTGCATGTCAGATGGATATCAAGATCGAAGGCCTTAAATATGAGATCATGGAGAAAGCCCTTGAGCAGGCTCGTGATGGTCGTCTTCATATCTTAGGTAAACTTATCGAAGTTATTGATACTCCAAGAGCTGACGTTAAACGTCACGCTCCTAAAATCATTAAAGTTACTATTCCGGGTGCATTCATCGGAGCTCTTATCGGCCCTGGTGGAAAAGTTATTCAGGAACTTCAGAAAGCTTCAGGCACAACTATCGTTATCAACGAGGTTGACGAGCAGGGAGAAGTTGAAATTCTTGGTACAAGCCCGGAAGGGATTGATATGGTTCTACGTAAAATTGACTCTATCATCTTCAAACCACAAGTTGGCGAAACTTATAGCGTAAAAGTTATAAAATTACTTGACTTTGGTGCGGTAGTAGAGTACCTTGATGCTCCGGGTAATGAAGTATTGCTTCACGTATCTGAGCTTGCATGGGAACGTACTGAAAACGTAACTGATGTAGTAAACATGGGTGACGTATTTGACGTTAAATACTTAGGCGTAGATCCTAAAACAAGAAAAGAAAAAGTTTCAAGAAAAGCACTACTTCCTCGCCCTCCAAGGGATGAGAACGCTCCTCAGCGTGAAGATCGCGGACCAAGAGATGACCGTGGACCACGTGACTTTAACAGAGGCGGCGGAAGAGACAACAACCGCGGAAACTCAAGGGATGACAGAGACTCTCGCGACCGTGCCCCAAGGGAAGATCGTAGGAATGATGAAGCTCCTAAAAATGAAAATAAAGGTGATGAGCCTAAAGAGTCTTAATTACTCTAATAAGGTTAATTCTGGAAAACCCTGTTACTGAAAAGTAGCAGGGTTTTTGCTTTTTACACCAATCTAATGTTACGCATTTCGTTCTGGAAGTGCCGTTTTTGCGCGTAAAATTAAAATCATTCAAAACACTAAAATTAAGCACGTTACAAAATAATGTTACGCTTTTGGTATTTTGAAATCAACCGTAAAAACAACACTCTTAAATTGCAATAAAATGATATATTTGAAACAAAATTATCATTATGAATTTTAGGGAAGCAACCATAGACGACATACCTCAAATACAAATTGTAAGGAATCTTGTAAAAGAAAATATGCTATCCGACCCTGCTTTAGTTCCAGACTCCGATGTACTGGATTATATTACCCGAAGAGGAAAAGGTTGGGTATGCGAGATTGACCATGAAATTGTAGGCTTTGCCATTGCTGACCTTATAGATAACAATATATGGGCACTATTTATTAATCCTGATTATGAAGACCGTGGTATAGGCAAACAGTTGCATAACATTATGTTGGACTGGTACTTTGAGCAAACCAGAACTAATGTGTGGCTTAGTACCGGATTCAACACAAGGGCCGATGAATTTTACCGCAGGCAGGGATGGAAAGAAGCCGGATTATATGGCACTAAAGAGACTAAATTCACAATGACTTTTGAAGATTGGCAGAATTATCTCCAAAAATAATTTTACTTACCTTCGCCTTTTAATTTTAACCTATGTCTGTTAAAGCTGCTGCGACCCGTTTAAACATACTTCAAAAGGCATTTGGGCTTGTGTACCAAAACGGTTACCGTACCACCAGTGTAGATGACATTATTGCTACCACACAGGTTACTAAAGGCGCGTTCTTTTACCATTTTAAAAACAAGGATGAAATGGGCCTTGCCATGATAAACGAGGTAATGTATCCCGGCTTGCAAGATGCGCTTATCGGTCCCCTTTCTAACAGTGACGACCCTGTTACCGAAATCTACGCAATGATGCATTCGTTACTTATGGAAAATCCTTTTTTTATCGTAAAATATGGCTGCCCTGCAGTTAACCTTGTAGAGGAAATGGCATCGCAAAATGAAGCTTTTCAATCCACTCTTATGAAGCTTAATAACCAGTGGCGTAATGCAATAATAACCTGTCTCGAAAGAGGCAAAAACTCCGGTAAAATCAAAAAAGACATTGATTCCAATCAGGTAGCTTATTTTGTAATGGCTGGTTATGGTGGCATACGAAACCTCGGTAAAGTCTACGGAAAAGACGTCTACAAAGGTCATTTGAAACAGCTTAAAAACTACCTTCAAAGCCTGCTGTAATTTTTTTAACTAAAAACATACCACTTAGTATGTTTTTGATTTATCTTTGCTGCATCAATCAAAAATAACAGTTATGTATCAATTACTTTTAATTGCCCATTCCATATTTAGGTGGGCCGTATTAGCCAGCCTTCTATATGCGATATACAGAGCGCGGCAGGGTTACAACAAACAACTTCCATTTACTAAAACAGACAATTCCCTGCGCCACTGGACAGCAACAATTGCTCATCTTCAGTTGCTTTTGGGCATTATCCTGTACACGCAAAGCCCGATTGCAAAAGCAATGGTATCAGAAATACGAAACGGATGGAGCGATCCGGTTTTCTTTGGCCTGATTCACATAGCACTTATGCTTACGGCAATTGTTTTTATCACAATAGGTTCAGCTAAAGCCAAAAGAAAAGCTCTGGATTCAGATAAGTTCAGAACCATGCTAACTTATTTCTCCGTAGGACTGCTTATTATTTTTATTGGCATTCCCTGGCCTTTTTCACCTCTTGCACAACGCCCCTATCTAAGACATTTTTAATCATGACACACTTATTAAAAACCAACATTGGCCGCTTGAGAATATTAGGATTCTTAGAAGGCCTATCTTTACTTGTTCTTGTTTTTATTGCCGTACCTCTAAAATATTTTTTTGAAGACCCTTCACTTGTAAAAACGATGGGGCCAATTCATGGCGGACTTTTTCTGTTGTTTATTTTTAATACGCTTAGCGTAGGTGTAGAACAACAATGGAAATTCAGTCACACAACATGGAAGGTTTTACTGGCATGTATTGTTCCGTTTGGCACTTTTTATATCGACCACAAAATACTGGCTAAAACACCTGTAAATAAGCAGCCATGAAAATCAGATCACTAATCATTTTTAATTGCTTTTTAGTTGCTTGTTCACCCAATAATGGCGGAGAAGGTTTCTCTAAAAACAATATAAAGTTTCCTAAATCACTTTCAGCGTTTAGATTATTTAAAGGGACTATGAGCGCTTTAATTCCCGCCGACAGCGTTGTAATTCTACAACTTTCTTCCACCCTCTTTACTGATTATACCGAAAAACAACGCTTACTCAAGTTACCTCCCGGGACTAAGATGACAGCTAAAGGTGATGGCCTGCCCAATTTTCCTAACGGAACTATACTTGCCAAAACCTTTTATTATACTGCAAAACAAACTGAAGGCGAACAAAAAATTATTGAAACCCGTATTTTACAAAAACACAACGATATTTGGAATGTTGCTACCTATAAATGGAATGACACCCAAAACGATGCTGTATTAATAAACAATGGCGATAAAGTAGCTGTAACCATTACTAAACCGGATGGTAAACGACAGAACATTGATTATAAAATACCGACAGTATACGATTGCTACGACTGCCACAGAAATAGCAATGCGATTACACCTATTGGCCCTAAACTTCGCAATCTAAATGTTGCTATCTTTCTGGATGGCAAACTATCTTCGCAACTGCAATCATTAAATAATAAAGGATTGCTTGCACTTAAAGGTCATGAAAAGATAAGTAAACTTCCATCCTATAAAGACAGCAGCCTGCCCATTGAACAGCGTGCAAGGGCTTATTTTGAAATTAATTGTGCCCATTGCCACAACCCTAACGGATTTGCAGGTGCATACAGCCTTAACCTTAGCTACGAAAATGAGTTTGATAATACCGGTATCTTTTTCAACAAATGGAATATCGAGCATCGTATGACCATCCGCGATATGCCTAAACTGGGTACTACAATTGTAGACAAAGAAGGTTTAAAGTTGGTACAGCAATATCTCGCAAGTCTTAAGAAGCAATAGATGATTCTATTTATAGTATTACGCATCTATATTAAAATAAAATCCCTGCTGTTGCTCCTTAACAGGAAACGTGGCAGCAGGGAGTATAGATATTTTAACTGATTACCCGTTAAATATCCTGTTTCTTTTAATACTCCTTCCCTGTCTTATTTGCCAGGCGTGCCAGGCACTAGGTACATCGTGAGTCCATTTAGGCAGGAACAGTATTATTAAGTAGACATCTAAATGTGATATCACACCGAAGATTACACAAATTGCTAATATAACTCCTCCATAGCCAAAGCCTATAACAGAAACAAAAGTTGCAAAAAGCGTGATGCCCTATAATTTACTTAATAAGGCATGTGTACAGGTTTCCTTGCCAAATTTCAGGATACTGAACAGATAGGTAAGGCCTTCCATCACAAAGACTACTGAAATCGCATAAACATTGGCTTTAATAATTTCCGGATTCAGCAACCAGGAACACCATCCTGCACACAGCCAAAAAACAACATCGGTCTGGCTGTCCATTCGTCGCAAAGCAACTGTAGATACTCCTGCGCTGCGGGCAATTATACCGTCAAATATATCCGAAAGTATGCCCAACAATAATAGCAGTACAAGCAACAGGCGCGCGTTAGCATCATAGGAATAAGTTATTGCTATGATAACAGGCCCAAGTAAAAGGCGAAAACAAATAAGTGCAATTGGAATATTTTTCATACTGATTATTGTTTATATATAATTCCTAAGCTAAGGCTATGTGCTCCAAAGCTCTGCGGTACGTGGTTGCTAAACTGACCATAAGGAGTATAGCTATAATTTACCTGAAAACCTACATTGTCAACATTAAGGCGTAATCCCTGCCCTATATTAAAAGTGCTCAATGCCTTGTGGCTGTTATTTTCTACGGGGGTATTTATAGCATAACGGTCACGGTACATAAAATAAGCATAGCCAAAGGAGGACATCCATTCTGCACTCTTTTTATACCTGCTGCTATTGAGCTTATATACTTTACTGAACCGGACTCCTGCCATACCCGATACCCCTGCCGCACTCACTTTATAGGTCTCGCCGTGACTTTCATAATCAAATTCTTTTACACCTGAAGGGATGCAAACTGTGCCGCCAATATCAAGCATATCATCATTTCGTAGCCGTGTACGAAACCATAAGCCTACTTCAGGCGAGGTTCCTAATTTATGCGCCAGATCACCAAACGGAATTCGCAATCCGGCTTCAATGGATACCCGTTCATAGTATCTAAGGTCATTTACATTCTTTAATTCAATTTTACTGTCATCCTGTGCCTGTGCTGCAAAACAGCACAACAAAGCTAAACTTTTTATTGCTTTCATAATTGTAATTTTACCAGTTAATAAATGGAAGCGAACGCTTACCGTTGATATTCCATAGCCCCAGTTGCAGGCCTTTTATAGTAGATGTCCTGTTGAACAACCCTATCTGAACGCCTGTCATATTTAATGATTTGTTATAACCACCTATTTGCACTCCTTTTAATATATCTGCGCTATTTATTGGTGATATAAGAAGTCCGGCAGCCTTATCAGTAGAGTTGGTTAATCCTGCCACATGCAGCCCGCTAAGATCTTTACTCACATTATAAATGCCACTAACACTAAGCCCATTGCAAGAATGCGTAATGTTATATACTGAAATGGCAAGTCCGTTGTGGGCTACCCCACCTGAAAACCCGCCTACAGCGATTTGTAAACCGTTATGTTTTAGTTTTACTTTTTCGTTTACCGTTTTATCCGGATCAAGAAAGAGCAACACCAATGGCAACGCCGGATTAATTTCAAGATTGAATCCGTTAATAGTTGCCTCCTTTTCACGGTTAAACACCTGCCCAAGGCCAAATGCCATTCCGTTTACCTTATTTACTTTTTTAGCTAGGGGTGTCAGGCTGAAGATCTGCGAATGCAGACTGTCATTTTGCTGTGTAAAACCAACTGAGGTGATAAACAGCATTACAATTGTGAGTACTTTTTTCATATAGTTCGGTTTTAAATTCAAACCAAAACTATTGCGAATACATCAATTTAATTTGTGCTAATGAATTAATATAAATCTTATATTTGTGAAAATCGCAAATATGAATAATCAGGACATATTGCTAAAAGCCATTAGACAGAGACTTGGTAAATCAACTTCAGTGATCGAAGAAATAGCCGCTGTGCTTAATGTTAGCTATGATGCGGCGCATAGACGGGTATCGCAAAAAAGTAAATTCTCAATAGAAGAAACCATTACCCTTTGCAGGCATTATAATCTTTCTATGGATTTGCTTTTTACCGACAGCAGTAAGGTAATAGTAGAAAAAACGGCCGAAATACGCTCTATGGCAGATATGGAAGCTTATTTTCGCCATTCGGCAGATAATATCAGTAGCTTTCTTAATTATCCGGGTGCTAAGATGTATTATTCGGCTAAAGACATTCCGCTATTCTACACCATAGGCGGTACACTGCTTTCTAAATTCAAATTATATGTATGGCTTAACCTATTGGCAGGAACTCAAAACCAGGATACGTTTGAGATTTTTACTGTAAACCAATCACTATTGGAACACAGTCAAAAACTAAAATCGGTTTATGAAAATGTAGAGGTAAATGAGGTCTGGAACGATACTACTATAAACAGCAGCCTTCAGCAGGTATATTATTTTTTCCAGTCGGGATTGTTGTCTTTGGCAAATGCCAGATTGTTGTGTGCCGATATAAAAAACGTATTACAATCTGCCGAAGACCGCTGCTGTAAAGAAGGCTCACGTTTTAACCTGTATTACAACGAACTGCTGATACTTAACAACAATGTATTGCTTTCTGCCCCGGAGAAACAATCCTTATTTGTTCCCTACACTATGCTGGGTTACTTTATAACAAATGATATTGCCACATGTATTAATGCACTCGACTTTTTTAAGCACCAGGTAAAAAATTCCAAATCGCTTAACCAGTCAGGTACGCGCGACAGGAAATTGTTTTTTAACCGTGGGCACCAAAAGATAGATTTCTACCTTCAGAAGATGGAAAACGAAGTTGAGTTAAGTTTTTAAAATTTATAGCAGCAACTGTTGCCCGTAAAAAATTTATACCGAAATTAGGATCATTAAACCAATCACTAAAATGGCAGATACAACCCGGTTTTTAGACGCTATAACTAATGGATACCAGCCTAAAGGTTCATTTATTACCCTTGGCACAGCAATGCTTAACGGAGAACCTGTAGAAGGTGCCTACATTAAGATTCCGCTAAAAACAATGAACCGCCACGGCCTTATTGCCGGAGCAACAGGTACGGGAAAAACCAAAACCCTGCAGGTACTCGCAGAGCAGCTTTCTGAAAATGGTGTACCCGTTTTAATGATGGATATTAAAGGCGATTTGAGCGGTATTGCTCAAGCCGCCGAAGTACAACCCTTTATTACCGAAAGGCATGCTAAAATTGGTTTACCTTATGAAGCCAAAGCTTTCCCTGTGGAGTTAATGTCACTTTCGCAACAGGAAGGTGTAAGGCTGCGTTCAACAGTTTCAGAGTTTGGGCCGGTTTTATTTTCACGTGTATTGGGCCTTAACGACACACAAACGGGAGTTGTAAATGTTATTTTTAAATATTGCGATGACAACAACATGCCGTTGCTGGATCTTAAAGACATTAAAAAAGTACTGCAATATATTACCGATGAAGGCAAGGCCGAGATTGAGAAAGAATACGGAATGATATCTACTTCTTCATCAGGCGCTATACTTAGAAAGATTATAGAACTAGAACAACAGGATGCCGATTTATTCTTTGGCGAATTATCTTTTGATGTAAAAGACCTGATGCGGATTGACGATCAGGGAAGAGGTTATATAAATATTATAAGGTTAACGGATATTCAGGATAAACCAAAACTGTTTTCAACATTTATGCTTTCGCTATTGGCAGAGATATACAATACAATGCCTGAAAAAGGCGATGCCGACCAGCCTGAACTTGTAATCTTTATAGACGAAGCTCATCTTATCTTTGATGAAGCGACAAAAACATTACTGGATCAGATTGAAACCATCGTAAAGCTGATACGTTCTAAAGGCGTGGGAATCTTTTTTGTAACCCAAAACCCTACTGATGTGCCTAACGGGTTATTAAGCCAGTTAGGTTTAAAAGTGCAGCATGCCCTGCGTGCCTTTACCGCAACCGACCGTAAAGCCATTAAGCTTACTGCCGAAAATTATCCCCTATCCGATTTTTACAAAACTGATGAGATTATAACCCAGTTAGGAACCGGTGAAGCCCTTGTTACAGCACTTAGCGAAAAGGGCAACCCTACTCCATTGGCAGCAACTATGCTTCGTGCGCCTATGAGCCGTATGGACATACTCACACCCGAAGAGATCACTACATTAAATGCATCTTCTAAACTGGTAAAAAAATATAGCGAAGCCATAGACCGCGAAAGCGCTTACGAAATCCTCTGCAAAAAAATAGAAACTACCGAAGCACAACAAGCACAGGTACAGCAACAAAAAGCAGAAGAAAAAGCTGCAAAAGCTGCTCCAAAGCAATCACCAATAGGTAGTACTATAGAAAAGCAAATTATAAAAACGGTAACCAGCGCTACATTTATTAGAGGCGTGTTTGGGGTACTGAATAAAATGTTCGGGAAGTAATTACATATTTTCTTAAAAAGTAAAAATAATTTAACCCTGTACGCAACCTTTTTCATTTTTAATTACTAAAGAGTAAATCTAAAAAGTAATTATTATGAAAAAACATGTATTTGGGGCACTGATTGCCTTAACCACTTTAACGGCCTGTACTGATAATGATTCAGAAAACACCAATCCGGGTGAATCTTCATCCTCGCTTAATAAGACCGTAACTTATTACCCGGCTTTTGAAAATTATGAAACCAGAAATGTAAAATATTATGACAACAATATGATTGTTGCCGATAGTACTTATGATGCCGGCGGTAATTTTATTTCCCGCAAGATACACGCAATTAATAGTAGTACCTATACAATTGACACTAAAAATGCTGAAGATGTTACTATAGCGAGTGAATATATTAATTACGACGAGCAAGGAAGGCTGACAATACATTTTGGCCCTGAAGGAGAATATCATTATACTTATAATGACAACGCTATTGTAGTAGAATTTAGGGATCCGACGGACGTTTTTATAGAAGTTGGAACATTTACACTTAATAATGATGGTTACATTGCAACACAAACCGATCTTGCAAATGATATAATTACAGATGCTACATCACTTGTTTTTAGCGGCAATACAAAACCGGTGACTTTAATGGCACAGGGAACTACAGGAACTTTAGATCAGTTAGGAACATTCTCGTATTATTCTAACAGTATGCCGTCTAACCTTCAGAAATCAACAATCCAGATAAACAACGAAATACTTAGAGCCAACTCACTTAAGGCTGCCGCGATTTATGGCAACTATCATTTACAGGATATTATGTTGAGTAATAATTCCTACTACCACTCAGATACGGTATTCAGCCCTTTATCCGGTTATGAAGGTTATCCGCAATACCAAACCATTACTATGGAAGGGCAGCCTTACTGCCATATCCGTTACTATTTTACTAATTAACAGAATATTAGTTAGCTTTAACCAATTAAACTGAGAATTTGAATCTTGAAGATATCATAAAAGGCTGCAAAAGCAATAACCGTAAGGCGCAGGAAGAATTGTACCACCTTTATAAGGGGGTGCTCTTTTCCCTGTGCCTCAAGTATTGCCGTAACGATGCGGAAGCCGAAGACAATCTTCATAATTCGTTTATTGAAATTTTTGGAAGCATACACAAATACAGCGGAGCAGGCACTTTTGAGGGGTGGATAAAAAGAATAACCATTAACAAGGCTATAAACAGCTATAAAAAAACATTACAGCTGGTTCCTATAAAAGATAATTTTATCGGAGATACAGATGTAGGTACTGACGAAATGAATATTTCGGCAGACATTATACTTGAATTTGTACAGCAGCTGCCCGATCAGTACCGACTGATATTTTGCCTTTATGAACTGGACGACTATCAGCACAAAGAAATTGCGGTAATGCTTTCGATATCAGAAAGCACATCAAAATCCAACCTGCACCGGGCAAAAGCAATATTACAAAACAAGATAAGAGCAATAAGGGAAATTGATATACCCCAAAACCATGGAAGATAAAAAAGACATAGGAAAAGCATTTCGCGAAAAACTGGACAGCCTTGACAGGATGCCCAGCGATGCGCTATGGGATACTATCAGCAAGGATTTGGATAAAAAGAAAAAAAGGCAACTCCCTTTTTGGTTTTATATCTGCGGTAGCTTGCTTGCTATTGTGTGCCTGGTATATTTTATAACCCAATTAAGCCCTGACAATAATGCTACTGTAACAAAACAGGACAATCTGCAAAATGACAATTCTAATTTTAGTCCGGCATCCACATCTGTAAAAAACAATTCGGTGAATGAAAAGGCTTTTGAAGATGGCGATGTTAATGGCCTAGAAGATTCTCAAAATAAAGAAAACAATGCAGTTGATACTCATTCAACTGTTACTGATGTAACAACAAGTACTGCTAAACGAAGTAGTAAACTAAGAAACAACAGTAAAACCAAGAGTGCTACTGATAAAATCGTTATTGAGACAGGCACATCTTCAAAAAACAATAGAGAACAAAATAATGCCACTATCGGTGCACATCATAAACAGAAAAAACAAAATCTTAACGAAACAGCATCGGTAGGTAATTCCAAGACTGCAAAAAAAGGATCTAAATCAAAAAAACATTCAACATCATCATACAGCTCAAAAACCAAGACTGCTTTATCATCCGGTAACAGAAATACTAAGTCATATGATGCTGTCGATACTACATCCATATCTAAAAAAAGGGACAAAAAAACATCGGGGAAATCAAAAATAACCGGAGAAATCGCAGACTTTTCATCAGGAAAACAAACAGAGAAACAGTCAGGAAATGCACCGGGTACTGCCATAACCACACCAAATACTGGAATAAGTTCCGAAATGGCGCTGCGTGAAGGAATGCCTGCAACGACTCAGGACAGCCTGCCTGAAAATATTCTGATTCAAAAAGACACTCTTAAAACAGAATTGCCTAAAGAAAAAGTCGCAGAAGAAAGTAAAAAAGACAGCCTGCCTCCTGTAATAGTCAAAAGATTTTCAGTTTTTGCGTATGGTGGCCCATCCCTTTTCAATTTTCCTAATAGGAATATCGTAACTGAAACTACAACCTCAAATATCAACACTAAATCTTCTACCCGTTTTGGAGTACTTTTTGGCTATCGATTAAATAGCAAATTAAGGATACGCACAGGACTTTCAGTTTACAAACTGAAGCAGTCAGCAGCGAATATTAAGTTAAATTATACAATGGATGGTGGTAGTGCAACAAATCCTGAGCTTATCCCATCTGCAGATTTTTCTTGGATTGACTATGAGCAGCCGTTTGGAACAAATAGCGGCCAGATAATCAATACGCTGGGAGAAAACTATCAGGCTATCATCAACATTGACCGCAAACTAAGTTATTTTGAAATACCTTTGGAAATTGGCTATACTTTACTGGACAACAAATTCGGCCTGAATATATTTGGTGGAGGAAGTATACTCCTACTTACTAAAAATGAAGTTTATGCCTATAATGAAAAAGGCAGAATGTATTTAGGAGCCTGGAATGCTGCTGCAAAAACAAGTCTTACAGGTACTTTAGGGCTTGGACTGCATTATAATTTTAGCCCGTTCTTACAAGTTAATGCTGAACCTACGTTCAATTATTATTTCAACACTTATAAAGACAGCAAGCCCTCTTCGTTTACTACCAGGGTTGGGATGCAATATAATTTTGACATCGGTTCAAAGAAAAAATAACAACTGTAGTCACCATCATAAAGTTTATCTTGTGGTTCGTTAAAAAAATAACGGACCACAATTTATTTATACCGTATGCGTTTTACTGCTGGCACACAATCTTATAGGGAATAGATTATATGAAGAGTGAAGATAAGACGCAACCATTTTAGTTAAAATTTAATTTTTTTCACTCCTTGTGTAACTTTTTACCTGCTTGTTACGTATAACTAATACATTACATAAAAAACTCAGGATCTTTACATGAGACAACTTAAAATTACCAAGCAGGTAACCAACAGGGAAACTGCTTCATTAGACAAATACCTTCAGGAGATTGGAAAAGTGGACTTGATCACTGCAGATGAGGAGGTAGAGTTAGCACAACGTATAAAAGCCGGAGACCAGAAAGCACTGGAAAAATTGACTAAGGCCAATTTACGTTTTGTGGTTTCGGTAGCAAAACAATATCAAAATCAGGGTTTAACCCTTCCCGATCTTATTAACGAAGGAAACTTAGGACTTATTAAAGCTGCACAGCGTTTTGACGAAACACGTGGTTTTAAATTCATTTCCTATGCTGTATGGTGGATCCGTCAGTCTATACTTCAGGCTCTTGCAGAGCAGTCTCGTATAGTACGTTTGCCACTTAATAAAATTGGATCTATAAACAAGATCAACAAAATGTATGCTTTGCTTGAGCAAAGTAACGAGCGTGCCCCTTCGGCAGAAGAAATCGCAAAAGAACTTGACATGACTGTGAATGACGTTAAAGAGAGTATGAAAAACTCGGGTCGTCACCTGTCAATGGATGCACCACTTGTAGAAGGTGAAGATTCTAACCTTTACGATGTACTTCGTTCAGGAGAGTCTCCAAACCCTGACCGTGAGCTTATCCATGAGTCACTTCGTACAGAAATTGAGCGTGCTCTTGAAACTTTAACGCCCCGTGAGGCAGATGTTGTTAGACTTTACTTCGGTTTAGGCGATCAGCACCCTATGACGCTTGAAGAAATTGGAGAAACTTTTGACCTTACACGTGAGCGTGTTCGCCAGATTAAAGAAAAGGCTATCAGAAGGTTAAAACACACTTCAAGAAGCAAAATACTTAAGACTTACTTAGGATAATTAGCGTATACACAAAAATAGACTGCCTAAATTTCATATTTTAAATAAAATTTGTATTTTGGCAGTCTGATTTTGTATGTAACAACTGAAAATATTTAAAATTACAAACAGTTCAATAACTGTTCGTTTTTTGATTGATGATTGAACTCCGGCTGATTACCGGAGTTTTTTTTTAGTCTAAACCTTCCGTGTTACTAAGTCTCAAATTAATTAAATACGGAAAATCCTACAGCTATAACGCGATAGCTTCGTATTAAATTGTATGTAATTTTAAATTCTTTGTGATAATAAAAAAATTTAGCCTGAATACTACATAATTCAGTTATAAATAACCTAATATCTCATATTATCATTACTCATTCTGCACAAACATAAAACTTTATGACTTTGCAACTTTGCAACTTTATGACTTAAAGTTATCTTTGCCTAAACATACAAACTTCACGATGAAAAATACCCTAATAGCACCATCTGTGCTTTCGGCAGATTTTGCCAACCTGCAACGCGATATCGAAATGATAAACAACAGTGAAGCCGATTGGTTCCACATTGATATTATGGATGGCGTTTTTGTACCTAACATTTCTTTTGGTATGCCGGTACTTGAAGCTATTACGCGTCACGCAAAAAAAACAATCGACGTTCACCTTATGATCGTTAACCCTGATCAATATATTAAAACTTTTGCTCAGCTTGGTGCAACTAACCTAACGGTTCATATTGAAGCATGTACACACCTTCACCGTACGCTTCAGGCAATAAAAGCAGAAGGCATGAAAGCCGGTATTGCTGTTAATCCCCACACAAATGTATCGCTTCTTGAAGACGTTATTAAAGATGTAGATGTTGTTTGCCTTATGAGTGTTAACCCCGGTTTTGGCGGACAATCTTTCATCGAAAGAACGTATGATAAAGTAAAGCAGCTTAAAGAGATCATTACCCGCAATGGTGCCTCTACCCTTATTGAGATTGATGGCGGCGTTAGCGATAAAAATGCAGTACAATTAGTTGAAGCAGGTGCCGATGTGCTTGTTGCAGGTAACTATGTTTTCAGAGCAGAAGATCCTGTTGCTACCATAGCATCTCTTAAAAAGCTTACCTCTTTTTAATATTCCAATATCCAAAATAAACATCCAAAAATGGTCTTCGGGCTAAAACATCTATTCATGAAAAAAATTTCACTATTCATCTTTTTGGTCTCGGGTAGTATGCTCTGGGCCCAAAACAAAAAGCCGTTTACTACAGATGGCAAAAAAGTGACAGTGTATACCACTGCTAAGGACACCGATCTTAAAATTACTCCGGCAGCTAACACTGTTGGCTTTAGCGAAATGAAACAACCACTGGAAACACAAATCTCAGTATTTGTAGATCCTGCGCATACCTTTCAGTCGGTTCTTGGTTTTGGTGGCGCTATTACAGATGCTTCTGCTGAAGTCTTTGCAAAACTGCCAAAAGATAAACAGCAACAGTTTCTTGATGCTTACTATGATGTAAACAAAGGTATCGGTTACACCCTTGCCAGGACAAACATTCACAGTTGCGACTTTTCAAGCGGAAGTTATACTTACGTAAAAGAAGGCGATAAGGAGCTGAAATCATTTAGTGTAGACCACGATAAAAAATACCGTATCCCGCTTATTAAAAAAGCGATTGCTGCGGCAGGTGGTAAACTTACGTTATTTGCATCTCCATGGAGCCCACCGGCTTTTATGAAAGATAATAATGACATGCTAAAAGGTGGTAAGCTTAAAACTGAATTCTATCAGAGTTGGGCAAATTACTACACTAAGTTTATTGCGGCTTATGAGAAAGAAGGCATCCCGGTATGGGGTATCTCTATCCAGAATGAGCCAATGGCTACCCAAAAATGGGAGTCTTGTATTTACACAGGTGAAGAAGAACGTGATTTCCTTAAAAACTTTTTAGGCCCAACAATGCACAAAGCAGGCTATGCCGACAAAAAGATTATAGGATGGGATCATAACCGTGATATGCTTTACCAAAGGGCAGCATCATTACTTAATGATCCTGAAGCTGCTAAATATCTTTGGGGTGTAGGCTACCATTGGTATGAAACATGGAATGGCGGTGCACAAATGTTTAATAACCTTAAACTTGTTCATGAAACTTTCCCTCAAACCAACCTTATCTTTACCGAAGGCTGTAAAGAACAATTTAACCTTACTAACATTGGCGACTGGAAACTTGGCGAACTATATGGTAACAACCTTATAAACGATTTTAACAGCGGTACTACAGCATGGACAGACTGGAATATACTTCTTGATGAAACAGGTGGACCTAACCATGTTATGAATCTTTGCTACGCTCCTATTCATGCTGATACTAAAAAAGGAGAATTGTTATTTACAAACGAGTATTACTATATAGGGCACTTCTCTAAATTTGTTCGTCCTGGTGCTAAAAGAATAGCATGTTCTACAAGCCGTAGCGCTATTGATGCAACGGCATTCTTAAACACCGATGGCAAAGTTGCTGTTGTGGTTATGAACAAAGGCGAAGAAAAGGTAAACTACTTCCTTTGGATAAATGGTAAAGCTGTAGAAGTTGAAGCACTTCCAAGATCTATACAAACATTGGTATTCTAAAATATACCTTTTTCAATACACAAAAACCTCCGGTAATCCCGGAGGTTTTTTATTACTTTAGTATTATAAAAGGACAACATGACCTATATAGAAAAACTAAAAGATAAAGGATACAAAATCAAAGGCTTAAACGAAGCTCAGATAAAGAAAATCGAAGACCATTATAAAGTAACGTTACCCGCTGACTACAAACACTTCTTAAGAAATTTAGGAGCTGATGGAGGCGGTTTTATGATAGGTTCAGATTGTTTTTATGACACTATATTTAGTTTGAGGAAATATGCAGAAGAGTTATTAAAAGAGGATAATAGTAATTTTATCCTTGAAAAAAACCATTTTGTATTGCATGTTCATCAAGGTTATATTTTCATGTTTATAGATTTGACTTATGAGAAAAATTCTCCAGTGTATGGTTATTATGAAGGCGACTTACAACCTTCTTTAAAATTTAATTCGCTCGAAGCGCTTTATGAATCTTCAATATCTGATAAATAGTCACTCAGTTAAAACGACAAATGCCATTATAGATTATAATGGCATTTGTATATTAAAACGTAACATTTCCTGCAAGTTCCTTAAGTGTAACTTCAGATATTTTGGCCTGAAACTGTGCTGAACTATTTCGTGTACGGGCATTTACATAGTTAAGTTGTGCGGTACGTACTTCAAGTTGCGTAATTATACCAATACGATACTTTTCGAGGGTAATATCAAGATTTTCCCTTGCAATTTCTTCGTTACGGGCTTCAAGCTGTACCAAAGCAAGATTAGTAATATAGGTTTGGTAAGCCGATATAAGTTGCGAATTGATAGATTGCGTTTGCTGCTGAATAAGCAGGTCAGAACTTTCTATTTGCAGTTTAGCCACCTTTTCACGGCGGTTTTGAAGCGATCCGTTAAAGATATTAAGTGATGCAGATATACCGTAGTTAAGGCCACGGCTATTACTTTCTTTAGCAAAACCAAGACTCGATTCGCTATTATTAAATATATAACCCGTATTTACCGCAACCTGAGGATAACGTGCTCCCTTTACCTGTTTGAGGTTAAGTTCTGCAACCCGCTTATTGATAAGCGCCAACTGTATTTGTGGGTTTTGCTGGGCAGCAAGGTTCATGAGGTCACCAAGCTTTAATTTATCATCAATAGCCACAATATCTACAACTTTAAATTGTGCTGTAAGTTCGCGCGCCATAAGCTCGTTAAGCATTGTCTTTGTATTTTCATACAACTCCTTCTGGCGAAGATAATTGGTCTGGTCTGTATTTAGATCTACCTGAGCATTTAATACTTCAAGCTTTGCAGCTTTACCAATTTTAAAGCGGTTATCAGCTGTAGTAACCCTTTGTTTTGATATTACTATAGCCGTATCGAGAGCCGTAAGTGTCTGTTGTTGTTGCACAAGGTCAAAATACGTTGTCATTACATCGCTTACACGGGTAAGGATAGTAAACTTAAGCTCCGTTTCGCCCTGCTTTTGTAATTCCTGAAGCTGGTCATATTTGGCAAACATTTTAAATCCGTCAAAAATGGTCCATCCCAGATTAACACCATAGGCCATACTGTTATTACGGGCATTATTAAGTTCCTGAACAGTCCCGTCCGTACGTGTTTGCTTAGAATACTGAATATTATTGTTCTGACTGAATGTCCCTGAAACATTGGGTAATAATCCCGCATTGGCAAGACTTACGTTTGTTTCGTCTATCTTCAGGTCGTTCTTAGACAGTTTTATGTCGTAATTATTTTCGAGTGCAATTGCAACTGCCTGCTCCGGTGTAAGCAATTCCTGCGAATAGCCTATTGCTGTAACAAGCAGGGCTGTTATATATAAATAAAACCTCATATGTATACTGGCTTAGTCTTCAAGATTATCAAATTCTGGACGGTGCTTTTTAGGGCGTGACCACATAAAGTAAATTGCCGGAATAATAAACAGGGTAAGGATAAGCGAGAACACTGTTCCACCTACAATTACAACTCCCATACCGATACGGCTTGTAGAAGCAGCTCCTAATGACATAGCAATAGGCAATGCACCAAGTGCAATGGCTAAACTTGTCATTAATATCGGGCGAAGGCGCGATTCGGCGGCTTCCATAATTGCTTCATATTTTTCCTTTCCTTCCTCACGCAGCTGATTGGCAAATTCTACGATAAGAATACCGTTCTTTGTCACCAGCCCGATTAGCATGATCGTACCGATCTGGCTAAAGATATTCCACGTTTGCCCAAACAACCATAACGAAAGCAATGCTCCTGCAACTGCCATTGGTACCGTAAGGATAATTATAAACGGATCTATAAAACTTTCAAACTGCCCTGCAAGGATCAGATAAATAAGCAACAAGGCAAGACCAAAAGCAAATAATGTGTTAGAACTACTCTCTACGTAGTCACGCGACTCACCTCCAAGATCGGTAGTAAAAGTATCGTCAAGCACTTTTGCTTTAGCACGTTCCATAGCATCTATACCATCACTCATACTCATTCCCGGCGCTAAACCTGCAGATACAGTAGCCGACATATACCTGTTATTGTGGTACAACTGCGGCGGGCTGCTTTGCTCATCTACCGATACAAGATTATCCAGCTGAATAAGCTGTCCGTCTTTATTTTTTACAAAAGTAGATGTAAGGTCAAGAGGTTTTGAGCGGTCTTTCAGCTCAAACTGACCCATAACCTGATATTGCTTACCATTCATCATAAAATAGCCAAAACGCTGGCCACTTAAAGATAACTGAAGTGTTTGTGCAACGTCAAGCAACGAAACACCAAGGCTTTCTGCCTTTTCACGGTCTATGGTTACGTTGATCTCCGGTTTATTGAATTTTAGGTTTACATCGGTCATAGAAAAGGTAGGATCTTTACTTACCTCATCCATAAATTGCGGAATTTTTTCACGCAGCTTCTCAAAGTTTGGCGCCTGTATAATATATTGTACAGGAAAACCGCCGCGCCTGTTTACAGCAATTGTCGGCTGTTCAGATACTGATGTTCTTGCTTCGCTGTAACGTTTGGTCCATTTGGTAAGATCGGCAGCGATTTCTTTTTGTGAACGCTTCCTGTCTTCCGGTTCCTTAAGCGCAATCCTTACACGCCCACTATTTACAGACGAAGACCCAAATCCCGGAGCAGTAATTACAAGGCTTACCTTTGTTTCAGGAATAGAATCTTTGATTAGCTTTTCAATATCCGACATAAAGCGCTCCATATATTCGTAAGAAGCACCTTCGGGAGCTGTAATGTTCATCCCTACAAAACTACGGTCATCATAAGGAGCTGTTTCTTTTTGTATGGTCGAGTAAAATAATCCGATAAGGCCAATACATACAATCAATATCGGGAAACTTACCCATTTTCTTTTCATAAAAGTGGTAAGCATTTCGGCATAACCTTTATTCATTTTCTCAAAATAAGGTTCTGTAAGATCGTAAAACTTAGATTTTTTGTGCACACCTTTTATCAGGTAGGCATTAAGCATTGGCGTAAGCGTAAGCGATACAAAAGCTGAAACCAATACCGCTGCTGCGATAACTACACCAAACTCCCGGAAAAGCCTGCCCACAAATCCTTCAAGAAAAATTACAGGAAGGAATACAGCTGCAAGTGTTATTGATATAGAGATTACCGCAAAGAAAATTTCGTTTGCCCCTTTCATCGCAGCTTCTATAGGGGTCATGCCCTCTTCTACCTTTTTGAAGATATTTTCTGTTACAACAATCCCGTCATCTACCACAAGTCCTGTAGCTAATACAATAGCCAATAATGTAAGTACATTTATAGAGAACCCAAAAATATACATGATAAAGAATGTAGCAATAAGCGATACCGGGATGTCAAGTAACGGTCGCAGTGCTATAGCCCAGTCCCTAAAGAACAGATAAATAATAAGTGTAACCAGTAGTATAGATATACCCAGTGTTTCTGCTACTTCTAATACGGATTTTTTAATAAAAACTGTATTATCGATAGCTATATTCAGTTTAAGGTCAGACGGTAACTCTTTTTTAAGCTGATCATATTGTGTATAGAACGCATCGGCTATTTCAATATAGTTAGTTCCCGGCTGCGGAATAATTGCAAGACCTACAAGCTGCTGCCCGTCATTGGTCATTTTGGTTTCTACATTTTCAGGGCCAAGTTCTGCGCGGCCTACATCGCTGAAACGAACAATCTTTTCACCTTCATTTTTCACGATGATGTCGTTAAACTGCTGCGGTGTAGAAAGGTTACCCATTGTTTTAATGGTAAGCTCTGTATTAGCACCTGTAAGTTTACCCGTAGGCAGCTCTACATTCTGGCTTTTTAATGCAGCACTTACATCACTAACAGTTACACCATACGAATTCAGCTTTACAGGATCAAGCCACAGTCGCATAGCATAACGCTTTTGCCCCCATATCTGTACGCTACTAACACCCGGAATCGTTTGCAGTCTTTCGGCAATAACATTTTCGGCATAGTCACTCAATTCAAGAGGATTACGCGTAGCGCTTTGCACCGTCATGGTAATGATCGGTTCAGAATCGGCATCTGCCTTAGATACTACCGGAGGGGCATCTATATCCTGGGGAAGGCTACGCTGTGCCTGCGACACTTTATCGCGCACATCGTTAGCAGCCTCCTCAAGATTCTTTTCTAATTCAAATTCGATAGTAATGTTACTAGAACCCTGATTACTGGAAGACGTAATATTACGGATACCATCAATCGAGTTGATGGCCTTTTCCAACGGTTCTGTAATTTGCGATTCAATAATATCAGCATTTGCACCGGCATAGCTGGTACGTACCGATATTTGCGCCGGATCAATAGAAGGAAATTCCCTCACCCCTAAGAATGTATAACCTATTATCCCGAAAAGGATAATGGCAACATTCATTACAATGGTAAGTACCGGACGTTTTATACTTAGCGTAGATAAACTCATGTTACTTCGCTTTTTTAGTTACCGATACTTTAACCGGAGTTTCTTTTTTAAGTGTAAGCACACCTGTAGTAAGTACTGTATCGCCGGCTTTAAGTCCTGATAATACAACAATATCTTTATCGGTACGTGTACCTGTTTCTACCATAACTTCCTGCGCCTGTCCGTTTTTAGACACAAACACTTTTTTACCGCCCTGCACAGGAACGATAGCTTCTGTCGGCACAATATAGGCATCATCTATCATATCCAGTGGTAAGGTTACATTAGCAAATGTACCCGGAAGCAATTTTCCTTTGGAGTTTTCAGTTAACGCCCTTACCCTTAAGGTACGCGTGCTAACCTCAACAGCAGGTTCTAAAGCATATATTTTGGCCTCATATTTTTCACCGCTGCCTGCTACTGTAAAGCTAACTGTAGCGTTAACCTTCATTTGGGTGGCATATTTTTCGGGAATAGAAAATGTTATTTTTAGCTGAGAGCTGTTTACAAGGCTTGCAATAAGTATATCGGGAGTTACATAAGTACCCGGAGATATATTACGTAATCCTATTATACCCGAAAATGGCGCCCTTATAGATGTTTTGGCAATTTGTGCATTGATAAGCTGGGTTTGCGCCTGTGCTGTTTTAAAATCGGCACTGGCAATATCATATTCTTCCTGGCTTATGGCTTCTTTTTGAAGCAAAAGTTTTGCACGCCTTTCATTTTCGGCAGCAAGTGTTTGCCTGGTTTTGGCCTGGCCTGCCTGTGCTCTTAACTCAATATCATTAATTTTAACCAATACCTGCCCCTTACTTACCCTTGCACCTTCGGTAAAGAATATCTTTTCGGCTATGCCCGATACTTCCGTGCGCACTTCGATTTGTTCATTAGCTTCAATAGAGCCTGAAAGTGAAAGTGTATTGGCAAATTTTTGAGGCTCAACAACTACGCCATTAACAGCCATAGGAGGTTTTTTACCATCTTTACCGCCACCTCCGCCTGAGGCTTCCATTTTTTGTTTTTTGTTTTCAGATATCCTGTAAAAGACAAGAGCTCCAACGCCCACTATCAAAAGGGTATAAACAATGTATTTAATCTTCATAATTATAATAAGTTATGCCAATCGCAAAACTACACGAATTGTATGCCAGTTCTTTTACCAAATTGTAAAAAATGACCAATTCAATTCGTCATTTCCACGAATATACATAGTGTCAATATGTTATCCGAAATCGATTTTTATACAAATCTAACAGTTTAAATTTCGCCTTAAAAAAATAAGCCTGTACTTTAACAAAAATTGTCAAAACACAGGCTTACCAAAACAGTAACATATGTTACCAATATTCGGTTACTAAATATTAATCAGGCAAAAAGTGAACCTATAAAACTTATTACAGACTCTATAATTGTTGTAACTATTAGTAGCAGCTTTATCATGATTATTAATTTTTCAGATCCATTTAAACAAAACTATTCTCCTGCGTTATTTAAAACTTCCGGAAGTTGCTTTTTTCTTATGTTATACTGTATGGCTATAACAGTTACGGCTGAACCTAAAAGAAGGGCTAAAATTACAGGACCGTCATAGTACCAAAGTACTGCCCCTATTAAGGCAAAAACAGATATATTAATAAGTATAAGAGTAATCAGTAATTGTTTTTTGGTTTTAATTTTCATGGGTATACAATTAAGGTTGATGTAACAAATATCTATATCTCTAACTATATAAAATTGTAAAATTGGGACAGCTTATTTATTCTTCAAAATGCCAGTAAATTTCCTGGCTTCCTAATTTTGTAAGTTTAGAAAGCAGCATTTTAGGTGATTGCTTAGTTACCGATTTAAAATGTTTTATATAATGTGCCTGGTCATAATATAAGCAGTACAAAGCCACATCGGTAAGTGTTGCATCCTGGCCTGCCTGTTGCGAAAAATTCAGGGCATTACGAAACATTACCAGTTTTCTATATTCTTCTACACTGCAGCACAAATGCTTTTTAAATAACCTCAGCAATGTTTTACGATTTACATTCAACTGCTCCGAAAGTTCTTCGACCTTAATAGCACCATTAGAATTTAATATTTCCCTTACTGCCGTTTTTATAACAGGTTCATCAAATAGCCTGTAATTCTCCCTGAAAAATGTATTCAATAAAAATGCTTTCTTTTCAACATTATCTTCATCATAAACCTTTTCAAGCGTTTGTATAAACGGCATGCCAAGACAATCCAGTTTGTTTATAGATCTGTCAAAAAAATCGCCCACAGGCTCTTTTATAAAATGATTAAGGCCAAGCGGGTTAAACACAACACCTATCTTATTGAAGATACCGTTAAGCTCAACTTTAAAGTTTTGATCGGTATTTATAGAGTAAAAACAGGATATATCGTCGCTCTTAGAAGGAAGCACAAGAGAACCTTCATCTGTAAGACTAACATCAGAACCTTTATAGATAGTAACAGCGTGCTTAAAATTAGGATAGAAAAAGAATTTTCTGGTGAAATTTTCGTCATCAGATACATGAAAATAATAGTGGTCAATATACCTGGCTACAAATTCATCTTTTGGTCGTATCGTTATAAAATTACCTTTTGAATCCAAAACTTAATTCTCTTTCATGAATTGTAAAAATACGCAATGATTCCTTTACTTACTGTGTTTTTACTACTTTACATCACAATATTATTAACTCTGAAAAACAATAGTCATAAAATTACAGTTTTTGAAAAAATAAGACGCTTAGAGTCCTATTTGATTACTTAATTTTTTAAAATATGAAACCCCGCATAAGCGGGGTTTATATGACAGTAATTACCAGTTACCGTCAACCAATTTTACCAAACGTCCAATTCGGACACTACACACAAATTAAGATCATTTAATACCGACGGTTCTACCCAATAAAGAACCCCCGATATCATTAAACCATTATCTGATTTCGATTGCAAATGTAAACCCCGAAGTGTTAAAATAATCCCATACAAATACAAAAAATCTCACAAATTTTAAATTATTACAGACCTTAATAACAATAAAAGCCCACTGATCAGTGGGCTTTTATTATATCTGTAATAAAATATTATTTATTGATAGCTACAGGCTCTTTGTTTTCGTTTATTGCTACAAATGTAAAATCGCCTGTAATAGCTCTCTCTCTTGAAGTAGAGTACATATCTTCAACATAGATCTCCACATGAACTCTAAGACTGGTGTTCCCTATGTGCGTTACTTTGCCTATCAGTTCGGCAAAAGTACCCGCAGGTATTGGTTTCTTAAAGTCAATACGGTCACTGCTCACCGTTACTACTCTCTGCCTGCTAAAACGTGTAGCTGTTATAAAAGCTACCTCATCCATAAGGTGCATTGCTGTACCTCCAAAAAGCGTATCGTAGTGGTTTGTGGTATTAGGAAATACCGCTTTAAAAATATGTGTTTCTGCTGCTTCTATCTTTTGTTCTATTGTCATGTCTTTAATTTTTGTTTCTGAGCTCTCCCCACACTATGCAGGTGCTGCCCCATGTAAACCCTGCCCCGAAGGCCGTTAGCAATAGTTTATCGCCGGGTTTAAAATCGTTGTGAAAATCCCAAAGGCAAAGCGGTAACGTTGCCGCCGTTGTGTTCCCGTAACGCTGAATATTTACTTTTACTTTTTCTTTGGCAATTGCCAGGTTTTCGCCTACCGCATCTATAATCCTAAGGTTAGCCTGATGCGGCACTACCCAGTCAATATCAGCTGTAGTAAGATTAAGTTTGCTTAGCAGTTCTTTACTTACACTTGTCATACCATTAATGGCATTCTTAAATACTGTACGCCCATCCTGAATTACATAATGCCTTTTGTCTTCCAACGTTTGTGCAGTTGTACCTTCCGCCGAACCACCGGCCGGAACCGATAAATACTGTACACCACTACCATCAGATTTATAAATGGTGTCAAGTACTGCTGCATTATCTTTAGAAGGTTCTAAAAGCACAACTCCTGCCCCGTCTCCAAAAAGCACACAGGTATTGCGGTCTTCATAATTTACAATGGCACTCATTTTATCTGCACCTACAAGGAGTACTTTTTTATGCCTGCCGCTTTCTATAAGAGAAGCCGCTATAGACAGTGCATATAAAAATCCGCTGCACGCTGCATTAAAGTCAAATCCCCAGGCATTTTTTAATCCGGCCTTATGTGCGGCTAATGGTGCCGATGGCGCTAAATTATGGTCGGGTGTAGATGTAGCGAGTATAACAACTTCTATCTCATCAGGATTTACACCTGTATTTTCAAGAAGGTTTAGTATTGCCGATGCAGCCATATCAGACGTTGCTTTTCCATCTCCTAAAATTCTGCGTTCTTTTATTCCTGTGCGTGCTGTAATCCATTCGTCAGATGTATCTACCATTTTTTCAAGGGTAGCATTATCCAATATAGTATCAGGGACGTAGCCCCCAACTGCAGTAATAGCTGCATTAATTTTGGTACTCATATTTTGTGTTGTGTTTTCAATCTAAAACCATCCCTGCTTTTTATTATACAGGGATGGCTTGCCGTGCTTTACAGGCTTACCGGTAGTGCAATACGCAAGTCATGCGCTGCGGCTACCATTTCAGCCAGTGCTTTACGGGTCTCATCCCAATGGCGGGTTTTAAGTCCGCAGTCAGGATTTACCCAAAGCTGTTCTGCCGGAATAACCTTTTGTGCCTTTTCCATAAGCGCAACCATCTCTTCTCTTGACGGTACTCTTGGCGAATGTATATCATATACCCCCGGACCAATCTCGTTAGGGTATTTGAAGTTAGCAAACGCATCGAGCAATTCCATCTGCGAGCGGGAGCACTCTATGGTAATCACATCGGCATCCATATCGGCGATGTTCTTAATAATATCGTTAAACTCTGAATAGCACATATGGGTATGTATCTGGGTAGTATCTTCTACCCCCGATGCAGACACCTTAAATGCTTTAACAGCCCATTCCAGGTAATCCTGCCATTCATTTTTACGTAAAGGTAGGCCTTCCCTGATGGCAGGCTCATCTATTTGTATAATTTTTATACCTGCTCTCTCTAAATCTACAACCTCATCCCTTATTGCTAAGGCAATTTGCATACATGTATCGCGACGTGGCTGGTCGTTCCTTACAAAAGACCATTGTAATATGGTAACAGGACCTGTAAGCATCCCTTTAACCAGTTTATCAGTAAGCGACTGTGCGTATGATGCCCATTTTACAGTCATAGGTGCCGTTCTTGAAACATCGCCATAAATAACAGGAGGTTTTACACATCGGCTGCCATAGCTTTGTACCCATCCGTTTTTGGTAAAGGCAAAACCTTCCAGTTGTTCGCCAAAGTACTCAACCATGTCGTTACGCTCAAACTCTCCGTGTACCAGTACATCAAGCCCTATTTCTTCCTGAAAACGAATCGTTTCTTCGGTTTCTTTTCTTAAAAGCTCCTCATAGTAGTTTTCGGTAATATCTCCTTTTTTAAGGCTTGCCCTCCAACTGCGTACTTCACTTGTCTGTGGAAACGAACCGATGGTTGTTGTAGGGAATAACGGCAGGTTTAAAAATGTTTCCTGCAATTGTTTCCTTATGGTAAACCTGTTTTTTCGTGAAGCATGGGCATCGGTAACATCCAGCACTCTCTGCTTCACTATTTTATTATGTATAAGTCCTGAAACTTTTTTCGCTTTGATAGCTTCAATATTTGCTTTCAGGCTGTTGGCTGCCGCTGTAATATTTTCGCTATTGGCCAGTTGTTTTATTGTTACAACCTCGGTTATCTTTTGTTTGGCAAACGCCATCCAGTTTTTTACTTCGGCAGAAAGAGCAGCCTCGTTCGTTTCGTTATCAAGGTCATATGGCGAATGCAATAATGAACATGATGGCGAAACAATTACACGGTCTTTACTTATTTTTTGTACTGCTTTATCAATGATCTTAAGCGATGCCTGAAAATCGTTTTTCCAGATGTTACGCCCGTCTACAATACCTAATGAAAGGCTCATTCCTTCAGGAAGTATATCCAGTAACCCGTCCAGCTGTTCCGGAGCGCGTACTAAATCTACATGCAGGGCACATACGGGTAGTGAAACTGCTAACTGTGCATTATCCTTAAGTCCTTCAAAATAAGTAGCCAATAGCACCTTAAGTGCCGGATGGCTTTCTTTTATTGCATTATAAACATATGTAAATGCCTCTTTTTCTTTTTTTGAAAGATCTAATGCCAAAAATGGTTCATCAAACTGAATCCACTCTGCACCTCCATCAATAAGCTCGCCAATAATTTCAAGATATACCGGAAACAGGCTTTTTATCAGGTCGATCCTCTCAAAACCTTCTTCTTTTTCTTTACCCAATAACAAATAAGAAACAGGGCCAATGATAACAGGTTTTGTTAGTATCCCCTGCTCTTTAGCTTCTGTAAATTCCTGAACTATTTTTTTTGAAAAGAAAGAAAACTGTTGTCCTTTATAAAATTCGGGCACTATATAATGATAATTGGTATCAAACCATTTTGTCATTTCCATAGCTGTAATATCGTGTCCGTCTTTTTGATAACCGCGTGCCATTGCAAAATAAAGATCGGTATCATTTTGGCCTTTAAGGCTTTGGTAACGGGGCGGTATTGCGCCTAAGGTAAACGACAGGTCCAGTACCTGGTCATACATTGAAAAATCGTTAGAAGGTATCAGGTCTATACCTGCCTCTTTTTGCAACTGCCAGTTTTGCAGCCTTAGGGCACTGCTAACAGTTAATAATTCCGATCGGGTAATTTTACCCGACCAATAATTCTCGCAGGCTTTTTTTAATTCCCTGCCGCTACCAATACGTGGGTAGCCAAGATTGTTTGTGAACATTTTTTTGCTTTTAAAAATTAATAAAATTTAAAAGCCCTTTTGCCCATTTCACAATGCCTTAAGAAGTATAATGGCCGGCCTGAACACAGTATACCCATGCAAAAAACCAAAACCAATAGCTTCAAATCGCGAAAGCATTGTCAATTTAGTAATGGCAGGTCTCCTGACTTGTGCCGTTCTTACCGTCCTTCCCATTTGCCTTATGGCAAACAGTGAACATAATTGGTAAAAACCTTGGTGTGGCACTTACAGTTGCGCGACAGTTCGTGATTTACACACGATTCCCTTTTAATCCCGGCTTTCGCCGATAACCATTCCCGTTTGAAAGAAATTAAGTAAAGAACTTATCTGGCTGCAAATATATCAACAATAATTAACAAAAAAGCCTGCACAAGCCAGTAATGGCTGTGCAGGCAACTAACGCAAACGATATTGTTTATAAACGTTTCTGCTCGTCGGTCGTTTCGCGGGTCTTTCCTTCACCCAGTTTCTGGTTACCAAAACGGTACCTGAAAAAGATCCTGAAGCTTTGCGAATCGCCATAGTTGTTATACGTACTGTACTGGTTACCATAACGTGTGGTTATAGTTTGACGCTCTCCTCTGTAGATATCCGACAGCAAAATACCTGCCTCTGCATTTTTATTGAGGAACACTTTTTTGACCGACATCGAAAGGCTCGATATATCAGTTAGCTTATAAGCACCCTGTACGGCAGGCGACATATAAAAGAAATTAAATTCTGCCAGCAGGTCCTTTGTTTTGTTTAAGGTAAAACGGCTGTTAACACTTGCATAAACAATCCACTGGTCTATAACCTGCATCGTCCCGTCTGCTCCCTGAAATGTATTTTCCTGATAGCCGATGGTGCTCATCGTACCAGCCTCCCACCATTCAAAGAACTGGATATTGGTATTAAACTCAAGGCCGGATGATACATTCTTTTTGATATTGGTGTATCTCGTTATAACAGTACTCGTTGCATAATCCTGATAGATAACTTCAGATGCAGGATCTTTTTCGTAGCGGTAAAAAAGGTCAAAATTATATTTAGATTTCAGTGTGTACTGAAGGCTGAAATTATGCGTAATGGCTGGCTGAAGCTTTGGATCTCCTGTAGAATACGAGTAAGGTGTGTTGTATGACCTAAAAGGATTTAGCGCGCTATACTGTGGCCTTACAATACGTTTGCCGTAAGACAATCCGATCTGATGATTATCAGACGCTTTATACAAGGCATACACCGATGGGAACAGCTTAAAATAATCCTGCCTGTTTATCTCCTGTGTCGTTACCGAATTTCCTTCCAGTTTTGTATGCTCACCGCGTAAACCGGCTTTAAAATCCCATTTGCCAAATTCGCGTTCTGCACCTACATAGCCCGCCAGTATTTTTTCGTCATATAAAAATTTGTTGGATAAATCCAGCGGCGAAGGCAAACCATTTACTGTGCTATCATAATCAAAATTATTTTTAGCGCTTACGTTACCATATCGCATTCCGGCTTCAAGCGTTGTTCCTGCCGCAATGCCATTATAATCAGCCTGTACCGAAAAAAGTGATATGCGCCTTGTGTCATTACTCCATATGTCCTGTTGCGTGTGTAAGATTTGACCCGGAAGTGAAATTCCCGCTATTACGTCCTGCTCCTGGTTAAAATAATTCCTTGTATAATCCGACGACAATACTACCTTATGATTATTGTTGAATTTATGTTCAAACGCCCCTGTAACCGTACTGTTTTTTTGCGGATAATTCCTGTGGTTACGCGTAGTGTATAACGAATCTAACTGACCATTGCCACCATAAATAGAAGTAGGTGTATTTATTAGTGCTGTACTTTTAAGGCTGGAAAAACCATTAAACCCTGCCGATACAATATTTAGCGAATCGATGGCATATTCAGCACTTATATTATAGCTATTTTGTTGTGTAGCCCTGTAATTAGCCTGCTCCTTACTTTTCCAGACCGAAGTTATGGAGTTATCGGTTGGATTTGAATAACGCACTTCACCTTTACTTTCGCTGTAATAATGTCCTGATCCAAACATATAACCGCCAAATACGGTAAGCTTTTTGTTTTTAAAATAATGATTAGTAGCTACAACTCCCTTTGGGTACATAGACTGTACATAGGCCCCCGAAAGTGAACCTTTATAACCACCGGTAACATTCTTTTTCATTTTGATGTTCAGTACTGCGCTACCCTGCGCCTCATATTTAGCGGGAGGTGTAGTTATAACTTCAATCGATTTTATGTTGTCCCCATCGGTGTTTTCAAGCAGATTTTTAAGTTCTGTACCTGTCAGGTATACTTTTTTATCATTTATAGTAACCAGTATTCCGCTGCTTCCGCGAATAGAGATTCCATCGCCCACAACATTTACTCCCGGTGTTTTCTTTACAATTTGCCATGCATTGTCTGACGATAGTATGGAATTTTCCACATCAAATTCCAACCGGTCTATCTTACGACGCACCACCGGCCTTTTTTGGTTAATAACTACATTATCAAGTTCCTTAGTACCGGCTTTCATTATAATATCCGGAAGTACAGTGTCTGCAAAAACAGCAATAGGCATAGTATAATTCTCGAAGCCCAAAGTACTTACAGTAAATGTATAATTGCCCTGTGGCACGTCTGCTATTTCAAAATGGCCATTCTCATCTGTAAGCGATGTTTTGGCAGAGTCTTTTACCGACAAGGCCACATTGGCAAATGCCAAAGGTTGTTTTGCATCATCAAACACCCGGCCCGATACAAGAGGGTTCTGCGCTGCACAGGCCATAGTGATTAACGTAATGATGATTGATAACAGTTGTTTTTTGTTACTGCCAAAAAGCAGCGTGATGATTGAACCCATGATGATTGATGATGATGATTGATTAGGGCAAATCTCTGAAAATGTTTCGGGCATCACGGTTAATGCTAGGTTAACGACAGGTTAATGGGCTAATAAGAAAAATTTTAAACGGCATAAAACTGTAGTTTTGTAACTTGCATAAATAACCCTGATCATGAAGCGCAAAATATTTTTTCTAATTGCCGGATGCATATTTACCATTACAGCTCTTGCTGTAATACAGGGCTATTTTATATATAACACTTACCTGCTTAAGGCTAAAGAAGCCAACTCTGCCATAACACAACAGTTCCTTACACTGGAAACCACAGGAAAACTGGACACCCTAAACGCATGCTGGATGCAGCATACTAAGAAATTTATAAACGATTATTATCATCACAGAGTTAGTAAAACGGATTACAAAAGGAGAATTAAACAAGTTTCCGATTCGTTATCTTCTGTTATGAATCAATATATTAATAAAAACCAGATTTTTGAGGAATACGAGGTTAACTATAGTAATTACCTTCAATCGATAATTATATATACAAATGAAGGCAACATTGCCGACACAATATTTAGAGGAAAAATGTTATTATATGGCAATAACACATCTAATGCTTCTGAAACTCCGGCATCACAGTCCACATGGCGTGATAATAAGGACACCAGAGATGGTGAAAATGCAATTCAATATGGTTTCGAAGTAGTATCCCAACGATTTTATAGTATTGCAAACTGGGAAAGACAGATATATTTTAAAATGACAGGACTGCTTATTTTTTCTGTGCTATTGCTCAGTTTTGTAATTATCTTGTTTTACCTGTCTATCAAAAATCTTATTACCCAAAAGAAAATTGCAGATATAAAAACAGATTTTATCAATAATATCACACATGAATTCCAGACACCGCTGGCAGCTATGGATATTGCTATAAAAACCCTTCGTAAAAAAGAAGGTGAAATTTCTCCTGAACATTTTAATCATTCACTGGATATTATTGACAGGCAAAACATACGCATGCAGAAATTATTTGGGCAGGTTACTGACGCTTCACTTACAGATGACAATATTGGCCCTATTAACATTCAGCCTTTAGACAACGAGATCCTTAAAATTATTATTGATGATTTTATCCTTTCGCATCCCGGCATCACTATAACATTATCAGAAAGCAAGGCTATTTTTAAAATAGACCGTTTTCATCTTACCACCATATTGACAAACCTTTTAGACAATGCTGTAAAGTATGGAGCAACAGCCATTATGGTAGACCTGCAAAATACAGAAAGTGAATCGGTGCTCACTGTAAAGGATAATGGTATTGGTATTGCAAAAAAGGAACAGAAAGTAATCTTTGAAAAGTTTTACCGCGTACAAAAAGGAAATATACATACTACAAAAGGCCTGGGGCTTGGATTATATTATGTACAGCAGCTCGTTAAAGCTTATCATGGCAGTATATCTGTAAGCAGCAGCGAAGATAATGGTGCTAAATTTACAATAGCAATACCTCAGCCATGAAGCATATACTGTTAGCCGAAGACGATTTTGATTATGCAAGTATACTGCGGCAGTATCTGGAAATTTCCGGATTTAAAGTTACATGGGCAAAAGATGGAGAAGAAGCTTTAACTCTTTTCCCTGACGCTATCCCTGACATTTGTGTTTTTGATGTTATGATGCCTAAACTCGATGGATTTTCTTTGGCTGAAAAAGTCATTGCACATAGTCCCGAAACACCTATTGTTTTCCTCACTGCAAAAGGCATGAAAGAAGATAAAATACGCGGACTTAAACTTGGAGCTGATGACTATGTTGTAAAACCTTTTGAAGCTGATGAACTCATATTGCGCATTCATAATATATTGAAGCGTTCGCAGCGATCTTATACTCCTATCCCAAACGAAAATGGAAAAATTGATATCGGCACCTATAGTTTTGATGGTGCTAACTATAGACTTAGCTGCAATGACATCCTGCACCGCCTTACCGAAAAAGAAGCCCATCTTATAAACTATCTTTTTACCAACAGGAACCGTATGATTAAGCGCGACGAAATACTTACTGAAATATGGGGTAGCGACGACTTCTTTTCAGGCCGTAGCATGGATGTATTTATCAGCCGCTTGAGGAAATATTTTAGTGAGGACACCTCTATCGCTATTAACAGTTACCGGGGACTGGGACTGGAATTTAAAATTAATAAGTAACTTCTACAATTTAGTCTTATATTTACTTAAACAACTAACCATCAACTTATGACAAAATTATTACCCTTATTGCTTTTATATATATCCGGTAATTTCAGACCCGACGAAACAACAGTTATAACAAACTGTTTTTCACCCGAAATTACGGTGACTACCTCATTTCCCATTCTGTATTTACCTGCTTACACAGATAATACTGATGTAACGCTATGTACCGGTAATAACTGTAAACCAATGGGGGTTGAAACTGTTTACTTTTCTGAAGGTACTCCTAAAGAAGAATATGTAACCGAAAAGAAAAATATTGTTATTGTAAAAAAATATAAGTCTAAAGACAAAATTATTACTAAGACCACGAGAATAAAAAAGGTAAAAAAGACCTTAAAATAAAAACCCGCAATTGCGGGTTTTATTTTGAATTATATAAGTTGTCCGCTAAATTTTTCACGGTACATTTTTGGTGTCATCCCTACATTCTTCTTAAACAAAGTGCGAAATGTTTTAAGGTCATTATAACCCGATTCTAACATCACTTCGAG